>FUFK010037627.1_pt1 | contig 288086 bp, 266 predicted proteins | sample 1021851 | NCBI WGS metagenome assembly FUFK01 (sample SAMEA51879418, study PRJEB19060) | metagenome | reverse complement strand
ATAAACCATCTAGCAATAAGTCCAATTGTATGAATAATAAACAAAATGAAAATTGATGATTTGAATAGAAGTAAGGTATATTTCATAAATTTTTTAACAAAGCTAAAACCAGAAAATATATCAACTATGATAAATAGAAAATACAACATTCCTACAGCAAAATACCAGATAAAAAGCTTTTCAAAAACATTTATTTTATCTCTACGTCGAGAAAATTTATGAATTTCTTTTGCTGCAAGTCTAGCGGCATTTATCGCAATTGTTACTTTCGGTTCCATGGTGTTTTGTAAGGAAAGAATTGTAAACTATAAAAGTGTCTGATTCTTCACTTAAAAATAAAATTGAATTCATTTTGGTTGAGCCCTCTCATCCTGGAAATATTGGAGCTGCAGCAAGAGCGATTAAAAATATGGGATTTCAAAATCTTACTTTGATTAATCCCAATGATTTTCCTAATGATGAATCTTTCTATCGAGCGAAAGGGGCTAAAGACATATTACAAAATGTAAAAATTTTTCAAGATCTATCTAGTTCTTTGCAAAATGCCACTTTAATTTTTGGTACTAGTGCAAGAACCAGAACAATTCCATGGCCCACAAAAAACTCATCAGAATTAAGCGAGATTTTGAAAAAAGGTCTAGAAAATATTAACGTAAAAATTTGCTTTGTTTTTGGAAGAGAAATTAGCGGACTTAGTAATGAAGAACTGCAGATGTGTGACTATCATATAAAAATTCCAACCGATGAAGATTTTTCTTCTTTAAATTTGTCTCACGCGGTTCAAATAATTTCTTATGTATTGAAAATGGAAATAGATAATATTGATTCAATATCAGAAATAATAGATGAGACTCCAACCTTTGAAGATAATGAATACCTAATTGAACATTTTGATAAGGTCATGAAAAAAATTGATTTTTATGATCAGGAAAATCCTAAACAAGTAAAAACTAGGGTTCGGAGATTAATCAAACGTTTGCAACCCGATAAATTAGAAACGGGTATCCTTAGAGGTTTTTTGTCTAAGATAGAACAAATACTTAACAAAAAAAATTAGTCTGATAAAATCATTTTTTTTCTGTGTCCCCTTCGTCTAGCGGTTAGGACACCGGGTTTTCATCTCGGCAACAGGGGTTCGATCCCCCTAGGGGACGCCAGAAAATACTCCGTTAATCCTTAATCAATCTGCCCATACTTGGTGCAAATTTAATTTTAAATTATCAAGTTTTGAAAACTTTTAGTGCAAAAACACGTTTTTTTTGTAATTTATCACCAAAAAACTTTTATTTACATCGCTCTATAATCACAAGAATTAATCTTTAATTAGGTGAAGATATGAAACTTTTAACAATTGTTGTTAAGCCTTCTCGATCTGATGGGGTCAAGAGAGCTTTATCTACAATTGGTACTGGTGGAGCTACTATTGTTTCTGCCCAGGGTTTTGGAACTCAGAAAGGTCATTCTGAAACATACCGTGGTGCAAGTTATGAAGTAGATACAAAACCTAAAACGATGTTCAAAGTTGCTTGTAAAGACGATGATGTCGAAAACATTATCAGAGCGGTGCGAGAAGTCGCAAATACCGGCGAGATTGGTGATGGCAAGATTTTTGTAACAGAACTTAACGAAGTCGTTCGAATCAGAACAGGTGAAACTGGTGAGGACGCTATAAAGGAGAATATAAATGAGTGAATTAGAGTATGCCTTAAATACTTTTTATCTATTGATCTCTGGAGCATTCGTAATGTGGATGGCTGCAGGTTTCACTATGCTAGAGGCTGGTTTAGTTAGAGCTAAGAACGTATCTGAAATCGTTACTAAAAACTTAGGTCTTTATTCAATTGCGTGTGTCATGTACTTGGTATGTGGCTTCTTTTTGATGTATCCAGGCGATAGCGTTTACAACGCATATTTCCCAATGCTAGGTAGCACATGGGGAATGTCTTTAGACGGTTTAACTTTTAATACGGATTTAGGTTATTCAGATGCAGCTGACTTTTTCTTCCAGGTTGTTTTCGTTGCTACTGCAATGTCAATCATTTCTGGTGCTGTAGCTGAAAGAATGAAACTTATACCTTTTTTCCTATTTGCGATCGTCTTAACAGGATTTATTTACCCAGTTCAAGGTTACTGGAAATGGGGTGGCGGATGGTTAGATGCTATCGGCTATACTGATTTTGCTGGCTCCGGAGTGGTTCACCTTTGTGGTGCTGCTGCTGCTTTAGCTGCTGTAATCATCTTAGGTCCTAGATCTGGAAAATACTCTGCTGATGGGTCAGTCAGAGTTATGAGAGGTTCGAACATTCCAATTGCAGCTTTAGGTGCACTAATCCTATGGTTAGGTTGGTTTGGTTTCAACGGTGGATCTCAACTTGCAGTAAATGATGCTGCAAATGCAAATGCCGTTGCTCAAGTTTTTCTAAACACTAATGCTTCTGCCGCAGGTGGTGTAATAGGAGCTTTACTAATTGCTAAAGTCTTAACTGGTAAGGCTGATGTAACAATGGCAATAAATGGAGCCATTGCAGGTTTGGTAGCAATCACAGCTGCACCTGACACTCCATCTGGTGGGCTAGCTACCATCATTGGATTCATAGGTGGAATCATTGTTTACTTCTCAGTTGTTTTCTTAGACACGGTATTGAAAATAGATGATCCAGTAGGTGCTATTTCTGCTCACGGTACAGTAGGTATATGGGGAATCATGGCAACTCCGCTTTCTGGTGCAGGAGCTTTTGGTACTCAAGCAATTGGAGCTATCTCAATATTCCTTTGGGCTTTCATAACTAGTGCAGGAACATTGCTTGTTCTAAATGCAATACTTGGTTTGAGACCTTCAGAGGAAGAAGAAACTTCAGGATTAGACGCTTCAGAAATTGGAGTAGAAGCTTATCCTGAATTTAAAGATTAATTAATTATCCTCCCCCTAAAAGCAGGTAAGGAAACTTACCTGCTTTTTTTATATAATCTCTCATGCATTTTGTTTTCTTTTCATTGTTATTCTTTTCTAGTTTTTCCTTTCTTACAGAAACGAATGAAGAGCTTACGGTCTCTACCAATCAAAATTGGAACTTTAAGCCTTCTTTAGAAACAATTTCATCTGACGAAATTAGATTTTTAAACGTTACTCACAACAAAGAACTTTTCAATTCTTCTGCAGGTAGTTGGATCAGTAGAGGATCCGGTCAAGAAAGCTTAATTTCCTTAAGATCGCCAGTATTAACTGGTTCAGGAGCTTGCGGATCATTTTTAATTTTAGAAGATGGCTTGCCAATCAGGCCAGCCGGATTTTGTAACGTCAACAATCTTTTTGAAGTTTCCACAAACTTAGCCTCTATGGTTGAAATTTTAAAAGGCCCATCTAGTGCCAGGTTTGGTGGTAATGCTTTGCACGGGGCAATCAATTTTCAATCACTTGAAATTGATGCAAATAATTATCTAAAGACAGAAGTAAATGATGACGAGTCTTTCAAAGCATCTTTTCAATATCAGGAAGCAACCAATTGGTCCTTGGGAATTGCTTTAGACAGAGATCAAGGATTTAGAGATTCCAGTGGGTTTGACCAACAAAAATTAGCCTTTAAATCAAAAAATAATATTAAGAATTGGCAAGCTACAACACTTTTAAACTTAACCAACCTCAATCAAGAAACGGCAGGTTATATAGGCTCTTATAAATCAAATTTAAGATTAACGAATGTCAATCCAGAAGCCTATCGGGATGCTAAGTCATTGCGCTTAAATACGCTTTTAACTCAAATTAAAGATAATTTTGAATTTCAGCTAAGACCTTACCTTAGGCACAGCAGAATGGATTTCATCCAGCACTATTTACCTGGCAAGCCTTTAGAAAAAAACAGCCAAACCAGTTCGGGTCTAAATTTTTTAATGGACGTAAAAAGCTTTCCTAACCACAAACTTTCTTTTGGAATTAACTTTGAAATGGCTGGAATTCAATTAGAAGAATTTCAGGAAAACAAACTAACAAACAGCTCAGCTTTTAATAATGCGGTAAGGCCTCAAGGCCTGCATTACGACTTTGAAGTCGACACAAATTTATTTGCTATGTTTTTCTCTCACGAATTTATAACTGATGACGATTTTAAAATTTTTTCAAACGTTAGAACTGAAAGACTCAATTACGATTACGACAATCTGATGCTTGACGGCAGAACAAAGGCCGATGGTTCGGCATGCGGATTCGGCGGATGTTATTACTCAAGACCTTCAGATACTGATATTTCATTTTCTGATAATTCTTTAAGGTTTGGTTTTTCGAAGAAAGTAATGACAAATGAATTTTTTTTGCAGTTCAGCAAAGGTTTTAGACCACCTCAAATAAATGAGCTTTTTAGACTACAAAAAGCACAAACTTTGGCGGACTTAAATTCTGAAAAAATAGATTCCCTAGAATTTGGAATTCTCTCAACTGGAGATAACTTTTTAAACAAAGTTGTTCTATTTTCCTCTAAGAAAAATAATTACATCTATAAAGATAATGATGCATCAACTGTTGCAGGAGGAAAATCAAAACACCAAGGCATTGAAATTTCTGGGTCTGTGGAAGTAATTCCTATGCTAATGATCAAATATGCTTGGAGCTTTGCTGAACATCTTTATGATTATTCCTTTTCATCCATTGGAGTCTATAAAGGTAATTTGATTGATACGGCGCCTAGAGTACAAGGAAGTTTATTTTTTAATATCTTTCCGCTTGAAAAGCTAACCCTTCAAATTGAAGAAGAATACATGGGCAAATACTTTACCGATCCTGCGAACCAATATAGCTATCCTGGACATTATCTAACCAACTTTAGAGGTTTTTATAATTTGACTTCAAAGCTTGATATCAACTTCAGTATTCTCAACGTATTCAATAAGCGTTATGCCGAACGTGCAGATTACTCCTCTTTTTCTGGAAAAAGATATTTTCCAGGTCTTCCGCTACAATGGCGATTCGGATTTAGTTATTCTTTTTAAATAACATATATCCCTTAATTTTTTTTAAGCATGCAAGAATCTACTGCTCCTACAGATATTGACGATGAATCAACCGAAAAGGTAGCTAGTCCTGAAACACTTTCTGTATGGGGCCTTGCATGGCCATCAATATTAGCAAACATTCTTTATGCTTCCGTTGGTGTGGTTGCATTAAAAGCCGTGGGAAATTTAGGTACAGATGCAGTTGCTGCTGTCGGTACAGGCGGTCGAATCTTTTTTGTAATTCAATCCATCATGATGGCAATTTCAACTGGGACTACTGCTTTGGTTGCAAGAGCTTATGGTGCAAGACGATATCAAGAAGCTAGCCAAGTCTTATATGACTCAATTTTAATAAGTATCTTTTTAAGCCTTATCTCCATTTTTGTCATTTGGGTCGCTGGAGAAGATTTAATGAGTCTTTTTGGTTTGGAGGCAGAAGCAAATGATTTAGCTGTAGATTATTTAAAAGTACTTATTTTGTTTGCTCCGGCTTTTGGAGTCTCGATTGTTCAAGGTGCGGCAATTAGAGCTGCAGGGGATGTGAAGACGCCTCTGTATTTGGGATTAATTCAAAACGTAATAAATATTTTCCTTCTTATAGGATTTGTTAATGGGCGGTTTGGATTTCCTGAGCTTGGTGTTGTTGGGGCAGCGTATGCTGGAGGGATATCTTTTGGTATCGGCGCAATATTGGGAATTTTAGTTTGGGTTTCTAGAATCATTACTATTCCTCTCCCAAAACTTGCTAGCTTTTCATTTTCTAGGTTCAGAGAATTGATACATGTATCTACTCCAGCTGGACTGGAGCAAGGTGTGTTTCAATTGGGCCTTCTTCTCTATTTTTGGATTATTTCCTTGTATGGAAACGCACCAATTGCTGCTTACAATGTCGGTATAAATATTTTGATGCTCTCTTTCATGGTCGGCCAAGGCTTTACTGTCGCCGGCGCCACTTTAACCGGACAATTCATTGGCGCAGAAAATCCAAAAGAAGCAAAAAGAAGTGGGTGGCGTTCTGCAGGACTGACTATGGTTTCCATGGGAATTTTAGGGATTGTTTTAGCTTTAGCATCTCGTCCAATTGCCAGTTTTTTTGTCGATGATCCTGAAGTCATTCGTTTGACGGTTTTATTTGTCTGGCTCCTTGGAATTATGCAACCGTTGATGGCTTTGGAATTTGCTTTGGGCGGAGCTTTGCGAGGAGCGGGTGATACCAAATCGCCACTTTACATCATTACAATAAGCCTAATTTTCTTTAGGCTCACCTTCGCTGGCTTTTTTGTTTGGTTGAATTTCCCAATCGAATACATTTTTGGCAGTTTGATTATCGACTACATTGTTAAAGGAATTCTCTTTACATATCGCTTTGAATCTGGTCGGTGGATAAAACTTAAAACCTAGAGTTTTTCAAAAATTACGTATATCATCTAGAACATAACTCATTTAGGAGAGTTAATTTATAAATTAAATCACTTTTGGGAGGATTTATGAGCTATTTAGCTACAAATGATTACGTAGGTATCTCGTTCTGGATTGCGACTGCTATTATGTTAGCGTCGACAGTTTTCTTCTTTGTAGAAAGACAAGACGTATCTGGTAAGTGGAGGACTTCTCTTACCGTTGCTGGTCTTGTTACTGGTATTGCTTTCTGGCATTACCTTTACATGAGAGGAATGTGGTCAGATATGGGAGCTTCCCCTACGGTATTTAGATACATTGACTGGTTAATCACAGTACCACTTCAAATCATTGAGTTTTACTTAATTGTTGCGGCTGTTACGGTTGTAAGTGCAGGTATATTCTGGCGTTTACTTATCGCATCAATTGTAATGCTTGTTGGTGGTTATCTTGGTGAAACTGGACTATGGGCACCTTCAGTAGGTTTTGCTGTTGGAATGATTGCTTGGATATATATCATTTATGAGATATTTCTTGGTGAGACTGCTGCAGCCAATGCCTCTAGTGGAAACTCTGCAAGTCAAAGCGCATTTAATACAATTAAATGGATTGTAACTGTAGGTTGGGCTATATACCCAGTTGGTTACGCGCTTGGTTACTTTGCAGGCGGAGTCAATAATGAAGCATTAAATATTGTCTATAACCTAGCTGATTTGATCAACAAAACAGCATTTGGTCTAGCAATATGGGCAGCTGCTAAATCAGATTCAGCTACTTCAACTGCTTAATACTGACAAAAAAGAAAAACCCTAGCTTTTTAAGCTAGGGTTTTTTTTGAGCCCCTTGCACATGTCTCCCCCAAGAGCACAAGGGACAAGACGAAATATATAAAATTCTTCCCCAGCGGTCAAAAAAAATTAAAAAAAAATATAAGGAAGAAAATCTTTAGAGAATAGCATCAAAAGTTTCACTGATGCTGGCATTGATGACTAAATCTGCATACTGATCCATTTCGGTAGGCTCATTATTTAAAATGACAAACTTGGCACCGCTTTGTTTGCCGAGCAAAGGAATCGTTGCAGCTGGATAAACTACAAGTGACGAACCTACTGCAACCATGAGATCGCAATTTGATGCCTCATTTTGAGCACGCATCATTTCTTTCTCTGGCATGGGCTGACCGAAAGATATGGTCGCCGTTTTTATAAAACCTTTGCAATCCTGACAGGTGGGAGGCTCTTGATTTTCTTTGAATGCCAGATGAATGGGTTCAAGCTCAAATTTCTTTTCACAGTTTAGACATACCGCATAAGTAGCATTACCATGTATTTCTGTAACCTGAGCATCTAAGAGACCCGCTGCTTGATGCAAATTATCTACATTTTGAGTAACACAATGCCCGTTCTCTTTCGAATTGATAATGGTCGCTATGGCTTCGTGCCCTTTATTGGGTTTGAATGTTGAGAAATTACTTTTGAAATTCACACTTTGTTCCCAATACTTTTTTCTCATATCATCGGATGACATAAAATCTTGATAATAAATTGGTGTATTTTTTTTCCAGAAACCATTCGGCCCTCTGAAATCTGGAATTCCGGAGTCGGTGCTTATGCCAGCACCTGTAAAGAATACCGGGTAAGATGAATTTTCTACAAGATTTTTGAATTCTGTAAGATTCGTCATAAAATTAATCTACCATCTCAAGATAAACTTTTCCTTAAAAAAAATTCTATCAAACTTGAAATAACTTATATCTCAGAGTAAATTGAATTTCTTGCGAGTATAGCTCAGCTGGTAGAGCGCGACCTTGCCAAGGTCGAGGCCACGGGTTCGAACCCCGTTACTCGCTCCACGATTTAAAATTAAATCTGGTCTGCAAATTCGTGATTTTTATCACGATGACCCGCTTCGTCAGCTCTGACTACAATAACTACATCTCTGAGTGAAGCGTCTGATCTCAGATTCCAATAATCAATAGCAATTTGTGGAGCAGGGCGATTTAAAATTTTTCCGTTGTCGATTTCAGCTAAATATTCTGAATAAGACATAACTGCTTCTTCTTCAAAATAACCAATCATTCTGTGAGCAGTCTTTTTGAAAAAGATATAAAGAAAGGTATAAAAAATTCCAAAAAATATTTGTGCTAAAAGAATTAAAAATCTTTCAAATTTGGAAGGCTTGGCAATTTCAATGAACGTCATCAGATGCATTCTTTCATTTTCTGCTTCTTCAAGAAGTTCTTTTATCATGCCATTATCATCTTCCATTTTTCTGAGAGACCTTAGGTGATGAAGAACACCAGCTACCATACCAGGAACACCGGCAACGGTTTCTAACACTACAGCGCGGTGGCCGTATCTCTTACGGAATAGAGTATCTGCAAAAAATCTTAAGGTTTTAGTGATAAAGAGCGCGAACGAATCACTGAAACTCTCAGGGGGAGTATGAAGCTGAGCTCCAATTGATTCGTTCGATACAAATTTGTTGTCATCTGTATTTAGCATGGTTGTAATATATATACTTCAAAGTTATATAAAACATTTCAAATCTAATTATTAGATATATATAGCTTTTTTGCATAAGTGCTAAAGTTTGAATAAATATAGAGGTAAAGATGAATACGTTGAAAACTGAAATAAAAGAAAAAGGAGTCTTTGTGATTACGTTAAACAGACCTAAAGTCTTAAATAGCCTTAACAAAGAGATCATTGATGAGCTGCTTGAAGCATTTGATAGAGCTTATGAGGATCAAGCAATTAGGACAGTAGTTCTTACTGGAGAAGGCAGAGGATTTTGTAGCGGAGCTGATCTTGCGGGCGGTGGTTGGCCCAGCGATCCCGAATGGTCTCCCGGTGAATCAACGGCAAATGCTATGGAAATTGGTTTCAATCCCTTGGTTAGGAAGATTGTAAATTGTCCCAAACCTGTAGTGAACGCCATTAATGGTATTGCTGCTGGAGGTGGCGTCGGTTTGGCTCTCTGTGGAGATTTAATTTTAGCTGCCGACTCAGCAAAATTTAAATTGGTATTTGGCCCACAACTAGGAATCATTTCCGATGTGGGAGCCTCGTGGTTAGTACCTAATCTTTTGGGTCGAGCTAAAGCTAATGGCATGGCTCTTTTAGGAGAGGATATCAGCGCCTCTCAAGCAGAAGCATGGGGATTGATTTGGAAAGTTTTTCCTGAAAAAGACTTATTGGAAGAAGCTTGTAAGTTGGCTGGCCAAATGGCAGATGGAGCCATTACAGGCTTGAAAGCGATTGTTAAGGCACACGATAATGCACTGCAAGTATCTTTATCTGATCAATTGGATTACGAGAAAGATACTCAACGCGTTTTATGCGATGGAGCGGTTTTCAAAGAAGGCGTGCAAGCCTTTTTGGAAAAGAGAAAACCAAATTTCAGAGATATTGAAGAAGTTTAGCTTTGGCTAATTCGAATTGAGTCTTTCTAAGAGATTCGTATAAATTCCTTTTAGCGTTTCTAAGTCTTGAAGGCTGACATTCTCATCGGTTTTGTGAATGGTTTCGTTTAATGGACCGAGTTCAACAATTTCTGATCCCATAACCTGCAAGAAACGTCCGTCAGAAGTACCGCCCCCATTATTGATGATAGGTTCATAGCCGGTGATGGATTTAACCGAGTCTACAATCTGTTCGATAAAATATTTTTTTTCAGTTAAATAAGGAAGACCGCTTAATACCCATTCCACTTCATATTTGAGATTTAGCTTTTTAAGAACAGCCTCAAAAGTTTCTTTCAAGTAGGCTTCATTGGATTCGGAACAAAATCTAAAATTGAACATCATCTCTAAAACCCCCGGCACAACATTAGTCGCTCCAGTTCCTGATTTGATATTGGAAATTTGAAAAGACGTAGGTTGAAAATGTTCACTACCTTCATCCCAAGTAATGCTTTCCAGTTCAGAGATTAATTTGGCACTGGTAAAAATAGGATTTTCTACTTTTTCAGGATAGGCCACATGGCCTTGTTTCCCTAAAACTTTTAATGTTCCGCTTAGTGAACCGCGCCTACCGATTCTGATGGTATCGCCAACTTTTTTATTTGAAGAGGGCTCACCAACCAAACAAAAGTCAATATGTTCGCCATCATCCATGAATTTTTTAATGATGACATCAATTTTGCCATCTTCGGGTTCACCTTCTTCGTTGGAAGTTAACAGCACTGCCAATCGATAATTCAAGGTAGGATTGGTGCTTAAGAAATCTTTTAAAGCCAAAAGATAGGCGGCAATATTTCCTTTCATATCCGCGGTACCGCGACCATACATATGACCATCAATGGTGACTGCTGAAAAAGGCGGTTGACTCCAATTCTCAACTGGCCCGGTAGGAACCACATCGGTATGTCCCAAGAAACACATCAGAGGTCCTTCATTACCAAGCACGGCGTAAAGATTTTCGACATTATCATAATCAATGCGTTCGCATTTGAAGCCCAAATCTTTTAAAAACGGCTCGATGAGATCAAAACAACCTTCGTCTTTAGGCGTGATCGATTCAATTTTTATCAAGTCTTTTAATAAACTTTCTATTTCCATTCGGCGCTATTATAAGTCGTTTCATAAACTAGTTTTAAATTTTATTACTGCTGCTAAAATCATTCTTTTATTAGAACTAAATCATAGGAACCAATATGACAAATCGTATCCAAAGAGGCGATCTTCAAGTAAGTGAAGACTTAGACAAATTAATCAGTGAAAAAGTTTGTGTGAATATCGATGTGGAGCCTGAGCAATTCTGGAATTCTTTTAACGAAGTTGTCAAAGAATTTACTCCTAGAAATAAAGCATTGCTGGCTGAAAGAGAAGAGCTGCAAACCAAAATAGATAATTGGCATAAAGAAAATAAAGAATTCGATAAAGAAACATATAAGTCCTTTTTAAAAGAAATTGGTTACTGGGTCGACACCAATGAGGATTTTGAAATAGAAACCACCAACGTGGATGCCGAAATATCTACCATTGCAGGAGCCCAACTGGTAGTGCCTGTCATGAATGCTAGATTTGCTTTGAATGCTGCCAATGCCAGATGGGGCAGTCTTTACGATGCGCTTTATGGTACGGATATGATTTCCGAGGATGGTGGAGCTGAACGTGGGGGTGCTTATAATCCGGTCAGAGGAGACAAAGTCATCGAGTTTTCCAAAAACTTTATGAATGAAAACTTTCCTTTGAGCAATGGTACTTATCAAGAAATTGCTGCATTTCAAATTGCTGACGGCAATTTGGAAATTACCCTCAAAGATCAAACCAAAGTGACTTTGGCAGATAACGATAAGTTTGTGGGTTATTCTGGAGATGTTGAAAATCCCTCAGGGATTTTAATGAAAAATAACAATCTTCATGTCGAGGTACAAATCGATCGTGAAGACTCGGTTGGTAAAGACGACTTAGCTGGGATTAAAGATATCTTGATCGAGTCAGCAGTTACTACCATTCAAGATTGTGAAGATTCGGTTGCCGCTGTTGATGGTGAAGACAAAGCTACTGTTTACAGTAACTGGCTTGGCTTGATGCAAGGTAATCTAGAGGAAACTTTTGACAAAGGTGGCAAAGCCATGACCCGAAAGCTCAATCCTGATCGAGATTATTCCAATCCTGCAGGTGTTGGATTCACCTTGCCTGGAAGAAGTACGATGTTGGTTAGAAATGTCGGACACTTGATGACTACTCCTGCTATTTTGGATGCTGAAGGTAATGAGATTTTTGAAGGCATCATGGATGCTATGTTTACCATTACCATTGCCAAACACGATTTGCTCAGTAACGGTACTTTCAAAAACAGTCGTACTGGAAGCATTTATATTGTTAAACCCAAAATGCATGGTCCAAAAGAAGTGCAATTAACGTGCGATTTATTTGCTGCGGTTGAGAAAGCGGTAGGCTTAGCGCCCTTGACAGCAAAGATTGGCATTATGGATGAAGAGCGCCGTACGACTATCAATTTAAAAGAATGCATCAAAGTTGCTAAAGATCGAGTGATCTTTATTAACACTGGCTTTCTAGACCGTACCGGTGATGAGATTCATACTTCTATGGAAGCAGGTCCAATGATCAGAAAAGCACAAATGAAGCAAGAGCCTTGGATTTTGGCTTATGAAGATTGGAACGTCGACAAAGGTCTGCAAACTGGCTTCAAAGGCAAAGCGCAAATTGGAAAAGGGATGTGGGCAATGCCAGATGAAATGCTTGGTATGTACGAAAACAAAACCGTACATCCAGAAGCAGGTGCCAATTGTGCATGGGTGCCTTCGCCTACAGCAGCAACCTTGCACGCCCTGCATTATCATCAAATCAGTGTGCCAAGCGTTCAGGAAGATTTACAAAAAAGAAAAGAAGCAAACATGGATGAAATCCTGGAAATTCCTCTTTTAAAAGAAGAGTTATCAGCTGAAGAAATCCAAGCTGAACTGGATAACAATGCTCAAGGGATCTTGGGTTATGTGGTTCGTTGGATTGACCAAGGTGTGGGATGTTCCAAAGTGCCGGATATCAACAATGTGGGCTTAATGGAAGACCGAGCAACTTGTCGAATCTCCAGTCAGCACATTGCTAATTGGCTGCATCATGGTTTGTGTGATGAAACACAAGTTTTAGAGACCATGAAAAAAATGGCTGTTGTGGTTGATGACCAAAATTCTGGTGACCCAGAATACGAAAACATGGCGCCTGGTTATGATGGGGACGCCTTTCAAGCAGCTTGTGATTTGGTTTTAAAAGGTAGGGTACAACCCAGTGGTTACACCGAGCCAATTCTCCACGCCCAACGATTGGTAAAAAAAGCTCACTAAAGCAAGATGAGCAATCTTTCTCAAGCAGAATGGTTGGCTCAAATATCTGAAGAGATCATTGATCCAAAGCAAAGGATCATTGATCCACATCATCATCTTTGGCCTGGTAGTGCGGGAGGAAGTCAATATCTGTTAAAAGATCTCTGGGCTGATACTGGCTCTGGACATAACGTAACGAATACGGTTTTTATCGACTGTAGTCAGTGCTATTGGAATTTAGATGATGCAGCATTAAACCCAGTGGGGGAGACGGAATTTGTCAAAGAATTGGCCGATGCTTCCAAAGCAGACCCAAACCAAGCAACCATTTCAGGAATCGTCGGACACGTCGATATGTTGTTGGGTTTTGAAGCAGAGAGAGTCTTGGAAAAGCATTTGGAGGTTGGTCAGGAATTGTTCAAAGGCATTCGTCATGCTGGCGGCTGGGATCCACATTCCAATGTTCGCAATTCGCATCACAATGCTTGCGAAGGTTTGTATCTTTTGCCAAATTTTTTAGACGGCTTACAGACTCTTACCAAATTGGGTTATGTTTTTGAAGCTTGGCAGTATCACCATCAAATTCCGCAAATCACGGAGTTAGCCAAAGAATTTCCAGATCTCATTATTATCTTGAATCACTTTAGCGGCCCCTTAGGTATCGGACCTTATGAAAACAAACAAGATGAAATCTTTCCTCAATGGCAAAAGGACTTAAAAGAACTCAGTCAACACGAAAATGTTTATGCCAAGCTTGGTGGACTAGCTATGCCGGTAAATGGTTTTGGGTTTCATACACAAGCGAAACCACCAACATCCGATGAATTTGTGGGCAAACAAAAAGCTTATTATGAAACAGCGCTTGAGTATTTCACGCCTGCAAGATGCATGTTTGAAAGCAATTTTCCAGTGGACAAAGCTTCCATTTCTTATCCAGTTCTATGGAATGCTTTTAAAAAAATAGCTAATGACTATAGCTCAGCAGAAAAAGACCAGCTCTTTTATCAAACCGCCGCAAAGGTTTATAGAATTACTGATTGAAGCCCTGAATTTCAGCTGCTTCTTCGCGAATCAATTCAGGACCGCCTAAAAGCTGACGGTTTAGACCAATTCGTTTGAACCAATAATGCAGTCCCAAAAGATCGGTAAAGCCCATTCCGCCATGCACTTCGGTAGCTTTTTTAGAAACCATTTTTGCAACTTCAGAAATATGCGATTTTGCCTGACAAGCTTGTAGACGAGCTTCATCCGGCTCGTGATCAAAAGAATGCGCTGCCTGCCACAACATGGCATAACAAGGTTCCAAATCCGAAGCCATCTCAGCACACATATGTTTTACTGCTTGAAATGAGCCAATTACTCTGTTGAATTGTTTACGTTCTTTCGCATAAGAAACTGCTTTTTCAATCATAGTCTCAGAAGCACCTAAGCTATCTGCAGCAAAAATGATACGACCAGCGTCTAAAACTTTTTTTGCAATCTCAGGATTGTTTTCTGAACCAGATAAGACTTCAGCAGCTACATTTTTTAAATTCAATTCCAAATAAGATCTGGTTTTGTCTACCGAAGTCAATTTAATAATTTCGATTCCTTTATCTTTAGCGTCAACCAAAAATAAAACACCCCCTTTATTGGCCAGTAAAAAATAATCCGCTTCATCACCATCAATAACAAACAATGCTTTGCCGTTTGCTTTAGCACCAGACAAATCTATTCCTGCATCCTCTCTAGCTGCTACATACTCACTCAAACCTACTCCAAATTTAGTTTCATTGGACACGATTTGTGGCAAGTATTTAGCTTTTTGCTCATCAGAACCTGCCAGATTAATTGCAATTGGCGCCATCACATAAGCACCTGCAAACGGAATCGGTCCTACTCCAGAGCCTAAACCTTGGGCAACTGCTACGGCAGATAATAGGTCTGCTCCTAATCCGCCATGTTCCTCAGGAACCAAAAGCGCATTGATGCCTAAGTTGATGAGACCGCTATAAATTTCTTTTGCTAATGCCTCATCTTCGCCGTTGGCAATTTTTCTAATTTCATCAACAGTTACATTATCAGCTAAAAACTTTTTAACGTAATCTTGAAATTGTTCTTGTTCTTCTGATAATCCAAAAAACATTATGAGGCCTCTGTTACTTTAGGTTCTTTTGGCATTCCCAAACCACGTTCGGAAATGATGTTTTTTTGAATTTGATTCGTTCCACCACCAATAATGAGCCCAAGAAAATACATGTAAGTAAATTGGAAAGAACCGTCTTCTTTTAGGTAAGGACTGTCCTCGTACAAAGTACCAATTTCTCCAAGCACATCTATAGCAAGACCCTCAAGCTCATGACGCAACTCAGTTCCGACTAATTTTTGAATCATGCCGCCCAGTTTTACGTTTTGTCCTGGATTAATTTTTGAAGAGAGCAACCTCAAGGAATGGGCTTGACTGGCCATGACTTTTCCTTGCACTTGCATCAAGCGATCACGATAAGAAGGAATGTCTATCAGACGCCTACCATCAATGGTTTGTTCCTTCATCATATTGATTAAAGTATTTAGTCGATTCATGGTTGCATTTGGATCGGCCAAGGAACCACGTTCGTGACCTAAAACCGAGTTAGCTACCGACCAACCTTCACCGCGTTTGGCTACGATATTTTCTTCTGGGACGGTAACGTCATCGAAGAAAACTTCATTGAAGCCAGCCTTCAAGGTCATATCCACTAAAGGTCTGATTTCAATACCCGGTGTATCCATTGGAATTAAAATGAAACTAATACCAGAATGCTTAGGCGCTTGCGGCTCAGTTCTCACCAAACAAAACATCATTTGCGAGTACTGCGCAGTACTGGTCCAAATTTTTTGCCCATTGATGACCCAATTGCCGTCGATGAGTTCGCCTTTGGTTTGCAGGCTAGCTAAATCACTTCCGGCATTGGGCTCTGAGTAACCCTGACACCAAATCATCTCACCATGCAGAGTAGGGCGAATGTATTTTTGTTTCTGCTCTTCGCTACCCCATTCAAGTAAGGTTGGAACCAACATATCAATTCCTTGGCCACCCATACCGCCTGGAACTTTGGCTTTGGAAAATTCAGTCGCAATGATTCGACTTTTGATGATATCGGTTTCACCACCATAACCACCGTATTCTTTAGGGATGGCTCTAGCGATATAGCCTTTTTCAATTAATATTTGCTGCCATTCAGAACGAGTGACCTCTTTTTTTGATTTTTTAGTTGCCGAAGAACCGTTTAGTGCATCCGACATATTGTTGTCGTTGCTCTCACTTTTGAAAGACACTCCTTGATATTCCTTACAAAAAGCTTGTACCTCCTTACGGAAATCTTCGTATTCTGAACCGTAATTTAAATCCATTTGTTTCTCCTTACTTTTTTTGAATGGCGAACAAATATTCTAAGGCCAAATAACCCAAACGCCAACCGATGCAACAAGAAAAAGTAAAGTTGGCGCTCGGTAAGCAAACTCGCTAAAATCGAAAATCATGTCCCGCTGGTTTCTGATATTTCTGACTTCTCTTCTAATTGTCTTGGGAGCTCGTTATGGGACTTATTCTCCTCTTCCTACAGCAGTTTTTGGTGATTGCGAAACTCCTGTCGCTGAAACTAAACTTCAAGGTCTTTGGGAATTGGATCGAATTGATAATTATGAAGCTCTTCACGAAGCGCTTGGTGAAAACTCAGGATTTCTGGGCTTTATAGAATTGCTTGCTTATCCTTTTGTTTTGGAGCGCAGTCAACTTTATCGTATCGAGCAGTGCGGTTCGAATATAGCGCTTTCAGTAAATTATTTAAGAACATGGCTTGTCGCAACAGCAGAAATAGAAGAGCCGGACATTCAAGTAGACATGAAAGATTTTACTACTGAATTGAAAGAAACTCTTGAAGAGACTTTTGAAGAAGTATTAACGGATGTCAAAGATGCTCTTTCAATTGAAGCAAAACCAGAGACCAATAAAGCTTTGAAATTCTTTCGAAAGTCTAACAATTTGAATCTTGTTGCAGAGTTGACTCTTTCAGACGAGGAAATCACTCTTTATGGGACCCTCAATGGTAAAAACTACAAAGAAAAAATTTATTACGATGCCGGTGAATTGGTAAGGGAAATTGCTTTTGTTGATTCTGCCTTGGGTTCGACTGATTTTATTTATCGTCGTTATCCTTAACTTCCCAGTGATGAGTTTCACTTAAAATTCTTGAGAGTATTGCATCGCGTTGTTCTTCAGGGATGTCCACCACAGTAATATTTTTTGCTAATCTTTCAAATGCCTCTCTTTCCGTCATTTCGCCAGCAACAACTTGTTGAACTGCACCCATTGCTGCCCATTGCATAAAATGTCTGGAGTATCTAAATTCTATTAAATCTTCTATATCGGTGTTTTGTATCTGTTTTGCTCTGACGGCATTGATAAAATTCTTCTCCATATTTGGCTGTGAAGTTTCTTTAAATACCTGAATGAGCATTTGAATATCATCCAATAGCCAATTTATTGATGGCGAATTAACTAAAAGATTAATCCCCCTCAGTAAGGCCAAATAAATAATGTAAACATAGTCCTTTTCATTTTTGATTCCTAGCTTGAAATCAATCAAGGTATTTCTTACCGTTTTATTCAAGGCTTCGTATTGAATGGCTTCCACACTATCGAAATGGTTGTAAAAAGTACCGTAACCTACTCCAGCAATTTGGATTAATTTTTTTACGCTGATTTTTTCTTTGCCTCCTGTGTTCAGATAGGAAATAGCAGCATCAATTAACTTATCTTTGGTTTTGCTCATTGCTGACACAGTGTACAGTTTATGTGACAAGCTTTGTAAATTTTGCTTTAATAAAAATAATATGAAGATAAAAAAATATTTTTTATCTCATCAAAGTACCAGAAAATTAATGTTAAGAATTATTTTCACCTTGGTGGGATTGTCAGCGAGTATGGCTTCCTTTTCTCAAGAAGAAATTGGTGTTGCTGCTGCAGTAAATACTACTACAACTGATAATTTTTACGATAGCTCAGGGATGTTTGCTGAAAGACGTCTTGTGGAAGAGGGCTACAAAATCATCCAAGATCGAACCATCGAAACCGATGAAAAAGGTAAGGCTCAAATGATTCTTATCGACGGAACGGCTTTTACTATCGGGCCTAATTCAAGAGTAATTCTAGATAAATTTGTCTATAACCCAGAAACGAATGATGGGTTCTTGGAAATGCAAGCCACTGGCCTTCTAAGACTGGTTGGTGGAAAAGTGACTAAAAAAAATGCAGCTACTATCAATACGACTGTTGCAACAGTCGGTATTCGTGGGGGAATTGTAATTGTTGATTCTGACAATGATTCAACTTCAGCAGCATTTGTTTATGGTCAAGAAATGGAAGTGACCCCATTACAAAATCAAGGCGGGAGAACAGTTTTAACAGAGGACGGATTTGTCGTCGAGGTAAATGATCCTTATGACGATATCGAAACTCCTGAATTACTTACTGCAGAGACTCTTGCTGGATATTCAGCTGGACTTGAGGGCCGAGAAGAAGAGGAAGAAGAAGAAGACGAAGAGTCAGAATCTGAAGAAGAAGAATCAGAAGAAGAAGAATCTGAAGAAGAAGAATCAGAAGAATCAGAAGAATCAGAAGAATCAGAAGAGTCAGAAGAGTCAGAAGAAGAATCAGAAGAGTCAGAAGAATCAGAAGAGTCAGAAGAGTCAGAAGAGTCAGAAGAGTCAGAAGAATCAGAAGAGTCTGAAGAAGAATCATCAGAAGAAGAATCATCAGAAGAAGAGTCAACAGAAGAAGAGTCAACAGAAGAAGAATCAACAGAAGAAGAGTCAACAGAAGACCAAAATGAAGAGTCAGGAGACAATGATGAATCAGGATCAGATTCTACAGAAAATGAGGAAGAAACTTCCTCAGATGATTCAGCAGTCGATGACGGAGCTCAAGAAGATTCCGGTAACGAAAGCCAAGAAGACTCTGGGACTTTAGAAAATGAAGAAACTGAGACAACTCAACCAATAGGAAGTGATGCAGGAGAAGAAAAACCAGCAGCTGACACAGAAACACCTGATGTTGGAAGACAAGAAGATGGTGGTGAAGTTGATTTGGATAACGAATTCAATGAAGTTGGAGATGATAGAGAAGAGCCAGAAATAGTCATTGATGAAGACTCTCTATTAACAGATTCTGGAATTTCCGATAATAGTTCGAATGTTGCTCCTGATCAATTGACTACCTCTGATGATATCGGCGGTGAACTTGGCAATGATTTGTTTGAGGTGGAACAGGAAGAAGATCCGTCAGAGGAGACCGCAGAGGAAGTAGAAGAAACAACTTCGGATGTTATTACAACTGACGCTGCAGATAAACAAACAGAAACAGCAGCTGAAGAAATGTCTGCAAGAGTTATCGTCCAAGAAGAATTTTTTGTTGAAAGTGCACCAAAAAACACTTTAGTAGCTACGACGGCAGTTGAAGGTAGTGGCATGACCTATGCTTTGGAAGATGATTTTGGAGTTTTCAAAGTAAATAAGAGAGGAAAGATCAAAACCAAATCCTTTCTTGATTTTGAGACTGATGAAAAATATGACCTAGTTCTTCTAGTGACTAACAGTAAGGGAAAAGTTATTAGAGTTCCTTTCACCATAAATATTGCTGATATTTCAGAATTAAGTGCTACAGCAACAGTCAGAGCTGCCTCCTTTCACGAAGGTACAACTAACGTAAACAGAACTTTGGTGGATATGAATCCTGTTGCCGACGAAACTCCGACCTATGAAATCACAGGAGAAGGTAAGGAATACTTTCGTATCAATAAAAACGGAAAAATTAAGCTTAATAAAGCTCTGAACTACAGTGCTAAAAATAAATTTGATCTGATCGTTAAAGTCACTTCCGGCACTGAGTCTGTTGATGTTCCGGTAACGATTAATGTAAGAGAAAATTTAGCTCCTGATTTCTCTGCCGCATGTCAAAGTTCTTGTTCTTTAGCTGAGTCAGCAGCTACCGGTACAGTTGTGATCAAATCCACGAGAACCGACACCGATATTGACGATCTCACTTACACCTTGGAAAACAACTATGGTAATAAATTTTCGATCAATCCCAACACCGGTCAGGTTACTTTAAATAGCGCTTTGGACTATGAGACCACCAATTCATATACTTTAAAAGTGATTGCTACCGATTCCAAAGGAATCACTAAGGATATAAGTTCAATCTTTAATGTCACGGATGTAGGCGTGGGTTATACCGGAACTTTGGTATCAGCCGATCAAGCAGAAAGCATTTCCACTGGAACAGTTATTTTAAATTCTGCTCTGGGTGGAAGTTTTAGCAATCCAACTTATTCAATTTCTGGGGGAGATTCTAAATTCGCTATAGATTCCTCTACCGGACAAGTGACTTTGGCCAATCCTTTGGATTACGAAACCGAAAGTTCGCATGTTTTTTCTGTAACTGCCGAAGCAGGTGGTGAGAGCGAAACGCAATATTTTACTTTGAATGTCTCGGATGTGAGCGTTGGCTATAGCGGAACTTTGGTGCAGGGCAGTCAAGCAGAAAGCATTGCTACCGGAACGGTTATTTTAAATTCCGCTCTGGGCGGTAGTTTCAGCAATCCAACTTATTCCATTTATGGCGGTAATGGCAAATTCGCCATAGATGCCTCTACTGGACAGGTGACCTTGGCTAATGCTCTAGATTACGAAACCGCAGCGCAACATACTTTTTCCGTAAGGGTTGAGGCAGGTGGCGAAGTCGAAGCGCATTCTTTTATTTTGAACGTTGGGGATGTGGGTGTCGGCTATACCGGTACCTTGGTAGCTGATAGGCAATCGGAACACCTCGCTACCGGTTCAGTCATATTGAATTCCTCTCTGGGCGGAAGTTTCAGCAGTCCGACTTATTCCATTTCCGGTGGTGATGGCAAATTCGCCATAGATGCCTCTACTGGACAGGTGACCTTGGCTAATGCTCTAGATTATGAGACCAAAAGATTTCACCAATTTAGTGTGACTGCTTCTGCAGGAGGCGAGAGCGAAACGCGAGAGTTCATTATGCATGTAAATGATGTAAGCCCGACAGCGAACATCATCAGCAATAATGGAATTACTGTGAGTGGCGGTTATTCAGGTAGTGCGTTTAGAATCGGCGAATTTTCTCCTGTCGGAACTGTGGTTAGTAACGCAAACTCCGGTGGTGCGACTGGGGTGACCTGGAGTATTTCTGGATCGGCAACTGACAAGCTGCAAATTGATTCCAGTACCGGACAGGTGACTTTAAAAACTCCTTTGGACTATGAAAGTGCTATTAACCACTCGTACCAAGTAACTGCGACAAAAAATGGCGAGAGTAAAATTTCTGGAGTAATTACATTTCGCGTAGATAATGAAACTTATTCAGCACACGGAATGTTTCCGCAGAATGCTCGCGATGGAATATTTTTAAGTGTTAATGATGCTCAGCTAGGTGGCAGTACTAATGACAATAGGGTCAGTATATTTGCAGCTTATGATATCGGTGATAAATCAGCTAGTGAGAAAAAACTCTTCGCTTTAGATAATGGTTTACCGGCAGGCACAACTTTCGATTGTAGCTTCAATGCTATGACGAGCTTTTGTGGCGATCTCTCGATCGACGCTCAGGGTAACATGTCTGTGAGTAGCAGCTCTTTTTTCTCATCCCATAATCCTTATCCTGGTGGTTTTGATCCTCGACAGCTCAAAACTAGTGTCAATGCAAGCGGCAAGACCACTGCTAATGAAAATAAATTTATTGGCTTTCTCACAGGAAAAGAGCAAGGGTATCGTACTGTCACCAAGAAAACAATTGGACAAAGAACAGAAATTCCCAATGAGCCGTCGTACTTAGAACAAACACAAATCTTACCCAAAGCTACAGAGTTAAATGAGAACGTGGTTATGCGTTTTTCTTCAAAAGTCAAAGATGGCAGTGTGGTCCATAATAAAACGGGTGCAAATCCATTTACTGCCACAGCCACTCGGGGACCCGGCCTAATAAGACATATAAACGGTCATATTATTAACGGGAGCGGACTGGTAACCGAATCGGCGTTATCGACAATGGATTTGGAAAGTTCTTCAAAAATCATAGCTGCAAATCGCCGAGCCAATGGTACCCAAGCCCACATTGCACAACATGCAGGAGGCAAATCCTATTACCGAACCAACACCGTTGCCAATGGCAACAACGAAGCCGATATTTCCATTTTGGATTTTGAATACAGATTCCCAATTGATAAAACTTCCGGAGACGATACTTTTCGTCAGTATGCACCACTTTCGGTAGCTAACGGACAATGGGATTCGGTCAATGCTGCCAATGGAGAAACTGGCGTACAACCTTATTACCATTGTTACGATTCCGGTCAAGGCTGTGGCAGCGAAACCCATGGTCTAACGCTTTCCGGCAACATGGAAGTTGTCACAGGAGGTCAGTTCACCGGTTATAAAGTCATTCAATCCAATGCAACTTTAAACGACAATCTTTTCCTAAATGCTGATATAGATGGCGAAAATCCCGGAAACGGATCATATTCAGGACTTGGAGGTTACAATCACATGATTGGAAACGGACGTGTTGGGGGTTTTCATGGATTTAATTTAGGTGATGCAAATGATCAAAATTACTCTGAATTTGAACTCATAGCATTGCCTCAGACGTTCAAATATTTTGGCCAAAACTTCACATATATTTATGTCAATGAAAATGGTTTTTTGACTTTCGGTAACGGCTCGGATGATTACGCTAAACCATGGAGCAATTATGAATTCGATGGCCAAACCAGTAATGGAAGACCTTATCTTCATCAAGGAGGTGGTGTTCCTCTAATGTATTTGGACGATAATGGCGGTAGCAACGGTTCTAACCACGGTGCTTATAGCCCCAATTCTTCTTTCAACGGTACGCCGAATGATTATCAAGTCCCAGATGTATACGGGAAGCCAGGAACAGACTTTGAAGGCAATTTAAACAACACCATCTTTGCGCTTTGGGCAGACTATTTCAACGATAGTACCGATAGAAGTTGTAACGATAACGGTTGTAATGAATTTCGAATCCAAAGACTCTGGAACCCAACCACAAGCACTATGACAATTGGTTGGTACAAAATGAAGTCGCACGATAGCAATAAGTCTGGTCGAGGAGCTAACTTTGAAATTCAATTGAAGTTTGATACCGGTGAGTTCAAAATCGTTATTGGTGATCGTGGACCAAACTTCCCAGATACTGACAGCAACAACGTCTTCACGGGTTTTTCCAAAGACGTCACTTGTGCAACTGCAACAGAGTCGGATCTTTCAAGTTGCGAAGGTAAAGATTACGTTCAACTTTACTATCACGATGCAACTAAGGGCGAATTCGAAACGCCTAACATAGGTGGATCTGCCTCCTTCCAAGATCCCACGAGTACCAATAGAGCGGACCAAATCAATGTCTTGTACAACTCGTATTTCAACGGAAATCAGACGGTTAACGGCACCGAATACTGTAATGCCAGCGCGTTAAATGTTGGTAATGATTTTGGGGATAACCCGGCTTGTTCAAGCGCCACCTACTTCATCAATACAGCAACAATAAATTCTTCCCATGCACGTATCTATCGAGCGGTTCCTCAATACGCCGCAAGTGTGAATCGTCTTCTACCATCAGACGTTAATCAATCGTACCGTGCGGGTTTGGCACACGAATTCATGTGGATGCATTTGAATAATCCTGCTACGACCTTAAAATTCACGCCCCCGGCAGCAGGTTCCAGCTTTAGTGCTGGACCGAACAGTTATCAGGGCGTTGGCGGCTCTGGAGATACTCCAACTGCTGGCAGCGAAGTTGATACTCGAACTTTCAACGACGAGATTGTCATTGGGGGAGAAGTCTATAAGACGGAAAAATTAACGGACTTCTTGCAGCAAACCAAAAAAGTCATCGCTTACGCACCAGTGCCTATTTTACATACCAATCAATACGAGTTGGCTGAGCTGGCAACCGAAAACAGTGGCAGTACGGATGCAAGACACAAAAGAGTCCACACCTTGATGCCACACTTCATTTCAACTGAATACATGGAAGACAAGGACAACGGTACCGATGCGTTGTTTGATTTTCATCAATTGGTTGATCACGATTACAGCAAATCGGGAGCGCATCTTCGCTACGATACCATTGGAAGTGGTGGTAATAATAATTTTGGCAATGCAAATTTTAATACAGAACACAGTACCGAGGCCGTCATCGACGGTACCTATGCCTATGCTGGCGATGTCCTAGATCACAACACACACGTCAGCTCTTTGAAGCATACAACAGGTGGGGTTGGCTCTGCTTATGACTTAGTTCCTGTAGGCCAATCTTTATGGCAACAAATTTTCAATCCTGCGGGACGTGGACCCGGGTTGTTTGTACAAATGAATTGGAGTTGTGGGCACATGGGAACTACCAAATGTGGTGGAAATGGGATGATTGGTTCTACGAACTTTGTGGCAGGCAAACCAAATGAACGACAACAAAGCTTATTTTCAGTCCTAATTGCTGAAGTAGGCGATAAGACTTTCTTCCCTGCAGACTATTTTGACATGGCAACTGGACCGGTGATGCAAGGTGAACATTATTGGAGTTACAGCAGACGTTCTGGGAGAACCACAACCACCGATGGAGCATACGCGACAACCGATGCCGTTCCGCAAGTGACTTTTGGAATCAACCCCATCAGTTGTATTTCTGGACAAAACAATGGGTGTTTTTTTGGTGACGACCAAGGGTATGCCTCAAGCACCATAGGTGCGCCTTCAACAGCAATAATTTCCACCAGCGACCCTTGTGTGGGTACTTTTCAAGGAGGGTGTCGAGAGGAGAACAATATGAAGCTGGGAGTGATGCATTCCATGGCAGCCACAACCAATCCAAGCGATCCCCACTACAAAACTGGAACTTTCTACCAAGGCATCGTGCAACAACAACAACGTTTAGGCGATACTTTTGTGGATGCCATCAATTTAAGTGGCACCAACAGTTGGCGAGAGGGACAGGCTACTCCTGCCAGTTTTTGGACAGGAAGAATGTCCGGATTATTTATAACGGATGATAGTGATACCTTTCGACGTCCGTTGTATTGGAGATCAGAGTCTCGTGTGACTTTTGATGACGTCAACGACAGAGTCCAAGTAGAGGTACTTCAGCCTAGGATGGAGTCAGTTATAGCTAACATTTCTAATGGCGATAACGATTGGTATCGCGGTGAAGGCGATTACAATTCTTTAAACAGTGCCAGCACAGATTTCGCAACTAATGAGCATTTTATTTTTGGAAAGGCCGATAAAACTTCCAAGCCTTGTTACAACACCAATTGTGATGCTAGTTCTGGCTTAGTTCCTTGGACCAAATCCGCTTACTTAAATAAACAAGTTTTTGGCGCGATGTTAAGGAATGANAGCAAATCCATTAATACTTCAGGTACCGGGTTTCAAACAGTTGGGGATAATGCTGGGGCCATTGTTACTTGGGAAGCAATCGACAACAAGGATCGCGATTTTATGATGGACAATACGACCGAACCATCATTGGAATATATGACATGGGGAGTTTGGGGATTGGCCATGTCCGATAGTAGGGCTGCTGTAGCTGATGCTCAACCAGCTGCTGTCCACATGGGTGGTTGGTATGCTGGTGATCTCTTGGATCCTTCCGATTGGCCAGTGAGTAGAACTGCAACCTTAGCTGGTATGGCAATGTTCGATGTTTTTGCGAGATTCCACGAAGGAGGCAGTGACTATAGGAATTATCATTGGACAGAAGGCACTGGCGTAACCGGTCAAGTTGTCTTCGACGGAGTTGGTCGGTACACCGTTTCCATTTCCGCCGCAAATCTGGGTAAATCAATAGGCTGTGGAACGTCTACCGGTTGTGAGCATGGATTATCAAATATAGGTGGCAGAGGGGCTATCGGAACCGTGACTTGGACTAGTGGTACCGTTAATCAGGGTGTTCCACACTTTGTCCGAAATAATGTTGAAAACGCAATAATAAATCGTGGCCTTAGAATAACCACCAAGAAGTCGATGCAAGGACATTTATTTGGAACCTCGTCTCATGTTGAGGTTGGCGCAAATCTAGAATTTTCCAGAGAAACCAACACCCAAATGATTATGATGTCTGGAACGGCAGTTTTATCGGAGTAAAAGAAGGAGATTTATGTAGAGCATTTAAAGGAGCGTAATATTTTAAATAACGTTTGCCGTTGTCTTTTTGGTACTTAGGCGACAATTTCGTTAATCCATTTAAAGGATTACGCTCCCTGAGCCCGGCTTTTGCCGGGTTCAGTTTTTTTTAAACTTAATATGTATAATAAGCGGCTAAAATTATGAGACAGTTTATCGATTTCTTTTTAAGCATCCGTGATAGTAAATTTTTCACTGGGCTTGTCATTTCTGTAATTGTGGCATCGGCCATCTATGCCGGCGCAAGCTCTTACGATATTCCCAACCAGTATTCCATCATCATCGACTATTTTGACTACGCAATCACCGTTTTCTTTTTGGTGGAAATCATGATTCGTATTTTTGCAGAAGCGAATCATCCCATTCGTTTTTTCAAAAATGGTTGGAATATTTTTGATTTCATCATTGTGTTGGTCAGCTTGGTTCCTGTGGATGGTGCAGAGAGCGCCTTTGTTGCTCGTTTGTTGAGAATCGTTAGAGTACTTCGAATCATTACCGTCGTTCCAGCATTTCGTCATATCGTGGAATCGCTTTTCAAGTCAATGCCGAGGGTAGCCTTCATTGCGTTGCTCATGTTTATTGTGATCTATATTTGGGCAGCGATTGGTACTCTGATCTTTAGTGAGACCGATCCAGAGCATTGGGCAAATATTGGAATTGCGGCATTGACACTGGCTCAAGTCGCAACCTACGACGATTGGGCAGCGGTGATGACCAACGTCATCGAAGCTCATCCGTATTCGTGGATTTATTTCATCAGTTTTATTCTCGTAACCTCCGTGGTGTTACTGAATATGGTGATTGGAATCATCGTTGATGTCATGAGTCGCGACGCTCGGGAGAATCTCTTTGATAATGTTGATTCCAACGATCACGTAATCAACGAAGAAAATAAAGGTTTATGACCTTTATCGCCGACAGTACTTTCAACTATTTACTGCTTGCTTGGTTAGCTGTGGGCCTTATAGCTTTTGTCTATTTATTTTTCGAAACCGCGCCTTACGGCAAGCACGTCACAAAGGGCTGGGGACCTGAAATCTCAGCAAAGGCCGGTTGGATCATTGAAGAATGCCCGGCTTTTTTCTTGATGTTGCTTTATTTCATCGTTGCTGGTGATTACACCAATCCAGTGCACGTTATTTTTACTGTTTTGTATTGCGGACATTATTTCAATCGAAGTTTTGTTTGGCCGATGCGAGCTCAATCCACCGACAAGAAGATGCCTTTGATGGTGGTTTTTTCTGCCATTGGCTTTAACTTTGTGAACGTTTTCTTTCAAGGCACTTGGATTTTTCTTCTGAGTGATTACACTAGCAGCTGGATAACAACAGTTCCGTTCTTATTAGGATTGTTCGTATTTTTTTTCGGTTTTTACATCAACGTCAGATCCGATGAAATCATGATCAACTTGCGAAAGGAAAAAGGCGAGGGTTATCACATCCCCGAAGGATTTTTGTTCAACAAAGTCAGCAATCCAAATTACTTGGGGGAATTCATCGAGTGGCTGGGCTGGGCCATAATGACATGGAGCTGGGCAGGGTTGGTTTTCTTTCTATGGACGGTTTGCAATTTATTTCCGCGTGCCGTAGCCAACCACAAATGGTACCAACAAAAATTTGAAGATTATCCAGAGAGTAGAAAGGCGGTTATTCCCAATATTATTTAAAGAAAAACATGGAAAGATTTATCAGATATTTTTTGGGCGGCTTAATGATCCTATCTTTGGTTTTAGCTGCTGTTTTTATGATCGTTCCGACATATATGGATCAATTGACTGCATTGGGATTCACGCCTGAGGAAATGCGAATTTGGGTTTATCGTGTGGTTGTGCCAACTTATTTCCTAACAATAGCCTATTTCTCTTATCGTTATTTGAGCGGCAAGAATCCAACGTCTACCGTTTGGCCCATTTTGATTGTCACTTTTTTCTTTTTGATCACGCAGATAGTTGGGTTTATTTTCTTTTACTTTCATTGGATTCAAATCTTGTACTTTTTGGTTACCGCCGGTTCTTTCCTGGTATTAAGAGAAGCACACAATCGAAGAAAAAAAGATATCTTTGGCAGTTCTCTTTAATCAAACGCCAATCAATATAAAAGACACAATACCGCCGACTAAAAGTGATAAGTTGAAGATTTGCCTATCCGTTAAAGGCTTTCTCCCATTGTATGCGCTCGATCTAAAATAATTAAAAAACACATACCAAAAGACAAAAGCTATAAATGGCCAAGCGATGATGAACATGACAAATTGCCTAGCCCGCGATTATTCCACTGAAGAAGTTCAACCCCAGATAAGTTAAAAGGCCCACGGTCAGAGAGCCAAAAAACAACATCAAAGCCACAGAGACAATTTCCGTCCAAAGCCAAATAGTTTTTTTGTCATCATTAAGCCTGATGTAGATTTCTACTGCACCAAAACATATAGCAAACAAAGTTGCTAACAAAACTATTACGATGACTTCATCCATAATGTAATTATAACCAAATCGTTATTTTTGTAATTATATCCAAACTATATTGAATATAAGTATTTCGCTAATTATTTGTAGAATATATACATGGGTGGGTATGACTTCATGGTAGTCCTTTGGGTTATCTTTATTGTTGTTGGTTTGTTTCGCATTCGTGATGACTATCGAGATTACATGAAGACAAAAGAAAAAATGGTCATCTCCTTGGGAACAACATTGAGTATGTTTACCGGCGGTATTGCTATGACATTATTTGGCATAGGAGGATTGATTTATCTTCTCTCTAATCCTGGGTTATTTACTTAAAGATTTTATGGTGCCTCTCAGAACCATTTACTTTGTTTATGATGCTGATGGCGGCATATTGGGTAAAGTTAAATATTGGATAAACAAAAATATTTTAAAAACAGGTAGTGCTTGTGAACTTTGTGACATCACTCACGGAACATTTTTTGTCAGAGATGCATGGCTAAAGTTTATCGCTGAGCTAGAACAAGAATATAAAGTAGAAGTGTTGCATCGAAACGAATTACCAATAAATATTCGTGAAAGAAATTTTTTATTTCCTTGCGTGATTGTTGAAACTGACAAAGAGTTGAAAGAAATTATTAATAGGGCAGCATTTAAAGATTTTGAAAATCTTAGTAACGTTACAGAATTGAGAAAGCAGTTTTTTGAAAAGCTGTTTTAGCTCTTAATCGAGATTAAAAAAAATCCTCCTCACAATTAAGTCTTGGAGATGTATAATCACCATTCATTTTGAGATTTGCGGGCATGGTATAATGGCTATTACTTCAGCCTTCCAAGCTGACGATGCGGGTTCGATTCCCGCTGCCCGCTCCAGAAAGAGGAGAGTATCATGGAGGATTTCAATAAAGTTGTAGAAGCAGCGCTGGAGGAAAGCAACATTCCTTACGCGGCTTATGCCTTGACCAACTCTGAATCAATGCTTGCTTCTGGTTCTGTTGGATTTACAGACTTAGAAAAAAAAATACCCTTAAGTTCAGATGCTATTTTTCGAATTGCCTCTATGACTAAGGCTTTGACTTCATCAGCATTTTTGTTACTAGCCGAGAGGGAAAACCTTGCCTTGGATACTCCGGTTGAGAACCTTTTAGGTAATTTTAAAGATCTTAGGGTTGCCAAGTTGGAAAACGATGAAATTCATTATGAGTCTCCGAATTCAAAAATAACTTTCCATCAATTGTTGACTCATACTTCAGGCTTTGGCTATGACTTTCATCATCAAACTTTATCGCATTTGCTGCTGCAAGGAGAAATTGCCGATCTCTTGGATAAAGAGGGAAAATTTCTCAATGCACCTTTGATTGAGCAGCCTGGAACTTACTGGCATTACGGAATTGGTATTGGCTGGTTGGGCAAAGTCATTGAAAAATTATCTGGGCAATCGTTGAATGATTTTATGACTGAAAATGTTTTTGAACCCCTTGAGATGCATGAGACTTCTTTTGATATTTCCAAACTAGGAGAAGATCGCTTACCAAATATTTATGCCAAAGACGAAAGTGATGGACTGACCGACATCAGTGCTTTCATGGCTTCACCTCAAATAGAGGACTTTGCCTATGGGGGAGGGGGGATATTTTCTTGTCCAGAGGATTACGCGAAGTTTCTTAGAATGTTCTTAAACAGAGGACAGGTTAATGGCAAAGAGTTTTTATCTGAAAAAATCATCACGGAAATGACTTCCAATCAAATTGGAAATTTGAGTGTTCCTTTTCAGCCTAGTTTTAATCCAGCCATCATCGCACCCAATGAGTGGTTTCCAGGTATCGAAAAAAAATGGGGTTATGGATTTATGATCAATACCGAAGAAGTTCCAAATCAAAGGTCAAAAGGTTCTTGTGCCTGGTCTGGCATTATGAATACTTTTTTCTGGTTCGATTATGAAAAAGATATCGGTGGAACCATCATGATGCAAATTGCTCCTTGTTATCATGCAAAACCCAAAATGGTGTTGCAAAGGTTTGAAGAAGCAGTTTATCGTTCGCTTTAGGCTTTAAAAAGCTGATCCGCAACGTAGGGATTGGTCAGACGCTCTTGACCAAACGTAGAAACCGGTCCATGTCCCGGAACAAAGGTCACATCATTTCCTAAAGGCCATAATTTTCCTCGGATGGCATCGAGCAAATCTTGTGTATTTCCTCGAGGCAAATCCGTTCTGCCTATTGAACCCTGAAAGAGCACATCGCCAACAATGGCAAGCTTTGATTCTGGATGATGAAAGACTACATGACCTGGAGTATGTCCAGGACAGTGATAAACATCTAACTTTTCACCATCGATTTCGATTTGGTCGCCATCGGTTAACCATCGGTTTGGCTCAAAATTTTTTGCACTATCCAAACCATAACGTTTGCCTTGCTCTTCTAGCGCGTTAATAAGAAAACCATCATCTTTATGAGGCCCTTCGATTTCAACGTTGAACTTTTGTGCCAGTTCGAACGCACCACCAGCATGATCCAAATGACCATGCGTGATAAAGACTTTAGAAAGAGTCAGGCCTTGTTCAGCAATGAAATTTTCAATCAAAGATAAATCGCCGCCAGGATCAGTAACTGCTGCAATTTTTGAGGATTCTTTCCAAATGACACAGGAATTTTGCTGCAAGGGAGTCACAGGAATGATTGCTGCTTTTAATGTAGCCATGATAATAAAAAACTGACATTATTATAACTCAAGTATTTTCAACTGTTGGATGGGAATGCTTTATAGTTTGTAATGTGTTGAACATTAATTTTGGGAGAAATTATGGAAGAACTGGCGATGCAAAGCAGTATGGTTGAATTGGGGATATGGGAAGTTTTTGCACAATCAAGAGTATCAATTTCAATTATATTTCTAGGAAATGTCATTTCTATTTTGATTGCAGTTTGGATATCTAGAGTATTAATAGAAAAAGGAGCTAACCTTTTTTTAAAAATCATCTTTACAGCATTTGCTTTTGCAGTTTTTCTAAATGCTTTTAATAATGGTCTATGGGTGAATTTTTACATGGATGGAACCGCTGCATCCTTAGCTAACTTAGATGCAGTAAATGGAGCGATTGATATCAGCGCTTCCTCAAAAGACTTTATTGATTCTGTTACATCACAAGGAGATTTTGGAAAGATTGGCATGTTTGTTTTTTTTGTCAGCGGATTATTACTTGCAGTTATTCCATTGTGGTTTAATACAAATACAAAAAAAGTATGAATTTTCAACTGTTAGATGGGAATAACTCAAAAATAAGAGCCGCAATAGAAGGCGAGGGACCTTTGGTGGTTTTGGTTCATGGTTGGCCTGAAAGTTGGTACAGCTGGCGTCATCAAATAGAACCTTTAGCCAATGCAGGTTTTAAAGTGGCTGCTATCGATGTGCGTGGTTACGGCGGTTCTGACAAACCGCATGAAATAGAAGCCTATTCTTTAAAAAACTTAGCTGCCGATATAGCTGGTGTAATTGATTCACTAGGTTACAAAGAGGCCTATCTATTTGGTCACGATTGGGGAGGGCCAATAGTTTGGACGACGGGACTGCTATACCAAGACACCATCAAAGCAGTAGGTGCGCTTTCGGTTCCCTACACACCAGTTGGGGAAAAATCCTTAATTCAATTGTTCAGAGAACTTTACAAAGATAAATTCTTTTATCAATTGTATATTCAAGAAGAAGGCGTTGCCGAAGCTGAGTTTGAAGCAGATGTTCGCAAAGCTCTGGAAATTACTTATTTCAGTAGTGATGGCAGAGGTATGCAATTCATGATTGAAAATATTGGCAATCCGGAATATCAAAAGACTCCCGATTCGACAATGTTAGAGAAATCTCCAAGATTCGAGAGTTTCCCAGACTGGCTTACTCAGGAAGATTTAAATTATTTTACTAATGAATTTAAACAGAGTGGCTTTAGGGGACCATTTAATAGATACCGAGCTCAAGACATTGATTTCGAAGAACTCCAGGAATTTAAAAATATGTCTTACCCTCTACCTGCTTGTTTTATAACCGGGACTCTGGATCCTGTAAATTTTTTTGCCAGAGATGAAAGCGCTTCTCAAGAAGACATTCTTGAAGCCTTTACAAAAAATTATGACGATTTACGAAAAGTAGAAATCATCGATGGTATCGGTCACTGGACTCAACAAGAAAGTCCAGAACTAGTCACCAGTCATATGATAGATTTTTTAACAAAAATATAAGGAGAATACTATGACCTCAAAATTACAAGGCTATTCAACAATTGGCACCAACAATAAAGAAGCAGCAGAAATATTTTATGATGGTTTGTTGGCTCAGATAAATGCAAAAAAGTTTCCTGCTAATGATCGAATTACCATGTGGCTTTCTGAAGATGGCAATTCAGTTGTTTTAGCTATTGCAAAACCCTATGACGGTGGAACTGCCTCACATGGAAACGGTACTATGAAAGCTATTGCTTTGGATTCACACGAGGAAGTTGACAAGATGCATGCCAAAGCAATTGAGCTTGGTGCAAAAGATGATGGAGAGCCAGGACCCAGAGCAGGAACCTTTTATGGTGCTTACGTATATGACTTGGATGGCAATAAACTCTGTTTTTTCAACTTTACTTAAAGCTTTTAACTTTTATTACTGTCTTAATTTTTTAAAAGCATAAAAAATTAGAACAACGAATAAAAAAGCAGCTGCTAACTGATATTTAAAAGCTTGAACTAGTATCCAAAGAAAAATAAAAAAGCTTGTTACTGCAGAGGGAGGATTATTCAATTCATAGCCTCCATCCAGCCAAGGCGAACCTATTTCAACTCCACCTTGTTCATTATCACCATGTAAATAGCCATGTGCAGGATTCATATTTCCTACTACATCTCGTTCAACGTACGAGGTTATGGTTTTTTTCATAGCCTTGAATATTTCCGGTTCTTCTTCAGCTAAATCATTTTGTTCAAAAGGATCTTCAATGATATTGAATAGTTGATATGAAGCTGGAACTGGAAATAAAACAGATTTTGCTGAATGAAGTTTCCATTGATCGTTGAATAAGGCTCGCTCATCGAACATAATTCTTGCTCCAACAAATGCATTTTTTGGCGGAACAATTTGTCCAGAAACTAAGTTAGACCATTTATCTTCACCATCGAATTTATCTGCCTCAGAAGTTTTAATATTTGCAGCAGTCAATAAAGTTGGAAGTACATCTTGGACGAAGAAAAACTGATCGGATTTCTCTTTCTCGATAATTCCTTTCCACCACATTACTGCAGGCACTCTAATCCCACCTTCCATTGCAGAACCCTTACTACCACTCAAACCACCAGTACTACCTTCTGCATCTACCAAATCAGGAGCCATAACTTTGAAAACAGGACTCATATCAAAAAGCGGGCCATTATCACTAAAAAAAAGAATAATCGTTTCCTCTAGCAATCCTTCAGCCTCTATTGCTTTGATAATTCTGCCTATCTCATTATCTAGTGCATTAACATTTGCTGCATACACCCGATCGTTTTCATCCTCCACATAAGAAAATTTTTCAATATTTTGAAGTGGGGCTTCTATTGGTGTATGCGGAGCATTAAAAGCTACATATAAAAATAAAGGACGACTCTCATCTTTATTTTTTATTAGATTGATAGCCTCATTTGCAATTAATACCGTCGAATAACCTTCTTCTCTCAATGTGCTTTCGTTTCTATGCCAATCCAATCGACCTGCTGCAGTATGATCAAAATATCCAATGCCACCTGTCATATGACCATAACTTGTTTCGAAACCTCTATTCGATGGCCAGAATTCTTCTTTTGCTGATCCAAGATGCCATTTACCAGATAACGCCGTTTGGTAACCTGCTTCTTTGAAATATTGCGGCATAATTTTTAACTCAGGAGGCATGCCTGTTTGTTCAGCTGCTGGATTCATGAATGGTCTTACGACCCCATGATTGAAAATATGCATGCCGGTCAACAAGGAAGCTCTAGTGGGACTGCAAACAGGATTTGAATAAAACCTATTCAATTCCAGCCCATCTTCAGCCAGTTGATCAATATTAGGAGTCGGAATATAACCTCCGTGATAAGAAACATCTCCCCACCCAAGATCATCTGTAAGAATAATCACCACGTTGGGTTTATCCACGGCAATTAAATTTAATGAAAATAGGAAAAAAATTAAAAGATAATGCATATTCCTTCCCCCTTACTCAGAAATATTTATTTTAAAGCCTGCTCAATATCCTCGACTAAGTCATCCAAAGACTCTAAGCCAACGGACAATCTCACCAGCCCATCAGAAATTCCTATCATTTCTCTGCGGTCTTTAGGTAATGAAGCATGGGTCATTAAAGCGGGGTGCTCAATTAAACTTTCCACTCCACCTAGACTTTCGGCAAGAGCAAAAATTTTTGTTCGCTCAAGAAAGCTTTTTGATTTTTCCAAGCCACCTTTGATATTCATTGAAATTATGCCGCCAAAACCATTCATTTGTTTTGATGCCAAATCATGTTGCGGATGATTTTCGAGTCCAGGATATATCACTTCAGCAATTTCTTTGTGGCTTTCAAAATGCTTGGCAATGGCCATAGCATTTTCAGAATGTCGTTCCATTCTGACCGCAAGAGTTTTTAAACTTCTGAGAATTAAATAACTATCGAAAGCACCGGTAATAGGGCCCAAGGAATTAACAATATTTGCCATTCTTGAAACTAGCGCATCGTCTTTTTTACCAATAACCAAAGCACCTGCTATCAAATCAGAGTGACCTCCTAAATATTTCGTTGCGGAATGCAAAACAATATCGATACCGTGATTTAATGGTTGCTGCACATAAGGTGAAGCAAACGTATTGTCACAAACGCTTAAAATGTTCTCCGCTTTGGCAAAATCAGCAATTGCCGACAAATCAACGACTCTCAGTAAAGGGTTGGTTGGTGTTTCAACAAATATCATTTTTGTTTTATCCGTTTTAGCCTTAAGGACGTTCTGCATGTCAGTCATATCGACATAAGTCACTTCGATACCTTGTGAAAGTGTTTTGATTTCGTTGAAAAGGCGGACCGTGCCGCCGTAGAGATCATTCATAGCAATCACGTGATCACCAGGAGAAAGTAATTCAACACAAGCGGAAATGGCAGCTACACCAGATGAAAATCCAAAACCAGCTTCACCATTTTCAAGGCTTGCAATACATTCTTCAAAAGCCTTTCTGGTTGGATTGATAGAGCGTGAGTAATCAAAACCTTTATGAACTCCAGGACTTTCTTGTTCATAAGTTGAGGACGTATAAATAGGCATCATCACCGCACCTGTAGTCGGATCTGCCTTTTGACCAGCATGTATTGCTCTGGTTTCAAATCCTTCTTTATTTTTTTTACTCATGATTCTCAGTCAATTAATTTATTTTCTTTTAACCAATCTTTATTGAAAGCTTTGGATAAATATTTATTACCAGTATCACATATCAATGTTACTACTTTTTTTGGTTCTGTTTGTTTTTGACACCACTTTATTGCGGCATCCACTAATGTTCCACAAGAAGTCCCAGCTAAAATACCTTCCTTTCTTAGTAGTTCATCTACTCTTGTAAAAGCATCCTTGTCAGAAACGTAAATTCCTTCATCGATGATATCTAAATTTAAGTTATCAGGAATGTAGTCTTCACCGATACCCTCTACCAGCCACGAACCGCCTTCGTATTTATAATTTCCTGTATTTACCGCATCTGCAACGACCGAGCCAATTGGGTCTGCGATGATTATTTGAATGTCTTTGTTTTGCGCTTTTAAGTATTTTCCAACACCGCTGATAGTACCTCCAGTTCCTACGCCTGCAACGAAGGCATCAACATCACCTTCCATTTGCGACCAAATCTCAGGCCCGGTTGTGGTTTCATGCACAAGAGGATTGGCTGGATTGCTAAATTGATCAGCAAAAAAAGAACCTGGAGTTTTTTTTACGATAGCAGCCGCCATTTCTTGATAATGCTCTGGATGTCCTTTTTCAACATCAGAGCGAGTAAAAACAATTTCGACTCCCATAGCTTCCAAATGCATTACCTTTTCTTGACTCATTTTATCTGGAATGACCAAGATCAAATCGTAGCCTTTCAATTTTGCGGCTAAAGCCAAACCCAAGCCTGTATTTCCTGCAGTACACTCAACAATAGTGCCTCCAGATTTCAGAGCACCGCTTTTTTCAGCTTCCTCGATAATCTTCATACCTACGCGGTCTTTGATAGATCCCCCTGGATTTAGATTTTCAAGTTTTACGTATAACTCGCAAGGACCGGTATCAATGTTATTAATTTTAACCACTGGCGTATTGCCCACCATTTCCAAGAGATTGTTAAAATTAGTCTTCATCTTTTTTAATTTTTTTTCTGTCGTACTTTGTTTTGTCTTTAAATACTGAAGCTCGATTAAATTTAGCGGCATTTTTAGCAACCGGATTTAACCTTTTTTTCTTTTGTTTGTCTTTTTCCTTTGACACTTAAAACTGAGTTTTATTCGAGAAGATAAACGATTGAAATATTTAAAAACCAAGCTATTTTGCTTGAGGCTATGTCAAACGTCTATTGATTTCTTCTTTTAGTAGCCACATACGATCTTGGCCCCAAACGTAATAAGGATTAGAACCATCGGCATCGGTTATTTTAAAACTAGGTACGCCCCAACAATTACCTTGATACATGTCGTTGACATTATCGTTTAAAACTTTTTTCCATTTTGATGTATTCAAATCTTTTTTCACGGAATCCCAATCCAGACCTAATTCCATAACGGTGTTCTTTAAGTAGTCATTATCCCCAATATTTATTCCTTCTTGAAAAGAAGCTTTAAGTAATTCATCTATGTATTCAAATCCTTTCCCTAAGGAGTCAATTAAAGGAAAAAGGGAGTATGCTTTTCTGGCGGGTTTACCAATTGGCGAAAAGACCTCTTTCATTTCGTAGCCATATTTACGACCTTCTCTAGCAGCATCTGAGATGATGTATTTTCCTTTGAAAGTTGGAATGACCATCATTCTCATCAGCATTGGAAGGACAGGCTTAGTAATGAGATTGATCGGATACTCCTCTCGAAATTCTTTCACTCTTTTAGCGCTGACAAAAGTATAAGGACTATTCAAAGAAGGGTAGTAAGTTAAATTAACGCTTTTTTCAGCAGTTAAAGTGTTAGGCGCTTTGGTTTGCAGCAAACATACAGGTTCGTTATCACTTGATTTGTTGGCTCCCAACTCTGTCAATCGATCTTCCAAATGATTTAAGCGATCTACACCCCAATAGAGTTCTTTTTCGTAATAAAAAGCCGAACCAAAATAATAGTCGCAGCCGTTTCTGATCTCATTACCTTCTTTAAGGGTTTCAATGACCTCTTGCTCAGATGATTTATAAGAAACTTCAAGCTCTTCAAGTCTAGCTAGATCGCCACTCCAAAGAGCATGACTAACGGTTTTTGCTACAGAACCAAATTCATCAGGAGACACTGCAGTTAGAATGGAATTGGCTTTATCAACTAATTTTTTATCAGGATAGCTTTTGCCTGGGAAATCAACATTATAATAAGATGCAATTCTCTTGACGTCTTCGAGACAATAATCTGTATAGAGCGTAGGTTCATGCAAAGCTGCAGGATTCTCTTCCCCAACCAAGATGGGTTTAAATTGAACGTCATAGGCTTCTTTAAACTTATCAATATAATGAACAGTTAAGTGAGAATAGGGGTCATCCACTTTATGAAAATACAAAACTTCATGAGGGCGATTTTCTGCTTTACGGCTCGCCTCTGCTTTTTCTCTGATCAAGTTGAAGTTTTCAAAGCTTGAAAACATGTTCATAGCTTTATTTCTCAGCTTATAGGCAAAGGTTCTTCGCGTTATAAAGTTTCTAAAGGCTTGGATCATTAAAAACGTTCCTCACCAGATTGGATTCTTTGATACAAAGAATCGTCAATTTCTACATAATTTCCTTTTTGATAAAAATACAATTTATCTTCAATTGCAGCTGGATCGAAACCCTGTTTTTTTAAGTCTTCTTTTTGATGTTTAAAGGTTCCGGTGGTTTTCATTTCTTCTGCAATTCTGACAAAGCAAGGTCTTTGAAAGGCGTTGAGATTTTTTTCAACGTGTTCAGAAAAAACTTCAAAATCAAATTCGCCGGTGACGTTCATCAATGCCATTCCAGCTCTGCCGTCTGCAGATTCTACTTCTACTCCGTAAACGTTAGAATCCAAAACTTCAGGATATTTATTGATTATCGCGGCTACCTCCATGGTAGAAACGTTTTCACTTTTCCAACGATAAGTATCACCAACTCTGTCGGCAAAAGAGAGCCAGTTGTTTTCATGTCGTGTTAATAAGTCACCGGAGTTGAACCAAGCATCTCCATCTTCCATTACGTCGGCCATAATCTTTTTATTAGACGCTTGCTTGTCCAAGTATCCTTCAAAAGTTGCAAGTTTGGATAATTTTGAAATGAACAAACCAGTTTCGCCAATTTCTACAGATTCACAGTAGCCTTCAGAATTTCTGATGGGCTCACCACTTTCCAAATCACACTTAACCACAAGTGAACCTCTCATGTATCTTCCCACCATGCCAGGTCGACCGTGAGTATTAACCAATGCGCCAACACCCTCAGTGGCTCCATAAAGCTCTCTAATTTTTGGTATGTTGAAACGTGTTTGGAACTTCTCCCATATATCCGGTCTCAAACCGTTTCCCGAAATAACTTGAAGCTGATGATTTTGATCATCATCGTTAGGTGGAACGTTCATTAAATAACGACATAGTTCCCCGACGTAACCAAACATAGTTGCTTTGTGTTTTCTTACATCAGGCCAAAATTCAGAAGCAGAAAATTTTTCTTTGATTACGGTAGTAGCACCAGCTCTCAGGCAACCAGCCCAAGACCAAAGCAATCCAGTAGCATGGTAAAGCGGCAAAGTAAGATAAAGCACATCTTTTTGCTTGGCTTTAAAACCAAAAAATTGACCTGCATAACTGGTTTTTACCGCTCGGCCATTTGTTATCAAAGCTGCCTTCGGTAAGCCTGTAGTTCCTGATGTATAGATATACATTGCAACATCTTTAATTTTTAAAGGATGCGGAACTACTTCTCCTGCACTTTGAGCAGCAATATTTATGTCTGTATATCCCTCTGGAACAGCCATGGAGTCTTCCACTAAGAAAAGTTTGAGTGACTGCAATTCAGCTTCCGGCATAGATGATTCGAATTTTTCAAGATGAGAGGCACCCAGTACTGCTGCCTTTGCATCAACAATTGTGACAACGTGTTTTAAACCCTCGCCNGTGACGGTTGTATTGATTAAAGCNGCTATCGCTCCAATTCGATGTGCAGCCAGAAGGAGCATTAAGAAATCCGCTGAATTGTCCATCAACAATGCAAAACAGTCTCCTTTTTCAATACCTTGCGATTGCAAATAAGCCCCGTACTGAGAAACTTTTTTGTCAGCTTCTTGCCAAGTTGTAGATTGATCTTTAAAAACAAAAGCAATCTCGTTGGGATATTTTTTTACATTCTTTTCAAAAAAATTGAGAATGGATAGTTGATTTTCAGGTTTCCAGGTGAAGAGAAGACGCGGCAATCCTTGCGCCATAAAATAAATATCGTCTAGTACTCCATTAATTGCCCATTTTAAACTCATCGCAGTTCTCCCCAAAAAAGAAGTTTATTTTGTCAGTTTCTGCCTTTAATTTCTATCTCCAGTTGAGAGATATCTCAGTGAAATTTAAGTATAGACTTGGAAATAATCACTTAAGTTTATCTCTCAGATAAAAGGGAGAGTAAATTATGTAGAACATCGCAACGCCTAGAATTATAAAGAAGATGTAATGAAAAGGCGGATCCGGCATCAAATCAACAATTGATTGTCCAGCAGGACGTTGCATCATAAACCAGTAATTTGCAGGTTCTCCTTCGGCAAAGAAATTAATGATGATGTTGATTAAGTAAACCAAAAATAAGACCGGGAAGGTGACTTTCAAAACATCTGTAATTGATTTAAGAGTAGGGCGATTATTCAGTCCTATGGAAATGAACCCAATACCTAACCACATCAAACCATGACTGATGAAAAAAAGTAAAAAATGCAGATGCGGAAAGTCAAATTTCACATCCGGCTGGGTATTTGCCATCAGACCACCGCCAATTCCCCAGAAAAAAGCAATTTCAAAAAATATTCTTTTTCGTGTCAATATATAAATCGCTGCAGAGAAACTTGCTAAATGACAAAAGTGCATTGGCAGCATTTTTAAAAATGGAAAATCTTCTGGCCAAACGCTTGAATAAATAAATGGCTTTAAGAGTTCATTGGTTATCAATAAAACTGCCAAACCTTGTCCAAATCTTGTTTTGATAGTTTCGGATTGATTTCTTAAAAAATAGGGAATTAAGATAGACAGGGATAAAATAAAGATCAAAACCGAAAGATGATCAGTACCAAATATTTGAAAGGGTTCAATCTCAAACATAAAAAAGTTTTTTCAAAAAAAATAATCCTAGTGATTATTTTATGTCAGTTCTTTGCTTGTTCAAACGACTATCAGATTAAGAAAACCTCTTGGGATTCTTCGCTGGATTATTTTTCAGAGAATCTGGAAAATTACGAGGTAACTTATTTTGTTGATGTTGGGACAAAAGAAGCTTATTTAGGTGGAATTCTAGAAATTTATAAACTGCCAAAGATGGACTATCTGGATCGCATCAAAGTTACCGAAATAGAGTTTTTCAATAGAGTGGATGGTTTGCAAATGTGTAGAATCTGGGGCGAGAGTTCCAAGTCAGGAACTTTGAATCATCTCTTGGCAAGAAACTGCAAAGATCTTACTGATCTTTAAAATCCTCGTAAAATTCCTCAAAGCGATCTTGAAGTCTTTGCATACCGGTAATCCATCGATCGTAATCTGTGGTTTTCCTTTTAATGTATTCGAGTACTTCTTCATGAGGGGTAACAAGAAAACGTTCTTTTTGAATCGCATCGATGACATCTTTGGCGCATTCATCGGCTTCGATCATGCCATCAACACCAGCAACTCCGGGACCTTGTGCAGTCATTGCAGTTTTTACTGCTTGCGGACAAAGACAAGAAACGCCAATGCCTTTTTGACCGTAGGTTATTTTTATCCATTCTGCGAGACTGACTGCTGCTGCTTTTGTAACCGAATAGGGTGCAGCGCCAATTTGCGTTAGTAAGCCAGCTGCAGAAGCGGTATTTACCAAATAGCCGGAACCTTGGTCTAACATTTGCGGGATCAAATGTTTTGCCGCATGAGCATGAGCCATGAAATTAACATCCCAAATAGTCTGCCAAGCTTCGGTTGAGACATCCAATAAACCAATTTCTCCTCCAATACCCGCATTGGAACAAAAAATATCAATGCCGCCCATTTTTTCATTTGCGAAACTTATCAAATCTTTAATTTCGTCTTCCTTGCCAACATTTAAAACGAAACCAGAAAATCCCAATTCTTCTGCAACTTTTACAACTTCCTCATTCAAATCAGCCAGAACAACGTCTTTGGCTTTTTCATTTTTAAATTCAACGGCTAGAGCTTTACCAATGCCACTAGCAGCACCAGTAACAACAACTCTCTTATCAACAATATCCAAAATTAGCCTCCTAGTTTTTCAATAGCTTCTTCACGCATTTGTTTTTTTGCAATTTTCCCTGAAGCAATTCGAGGCAGTTGCTCGGTCTGAAACCACATGAATTCTGGAATTTTAAATTTAGCTAATTTTTCAGCTAAAAAAGATGATAGTTCGGTTTCATCAATATTTTGACCTTCTCTGTAAGAAACCATGGTCGCTAGTTTTTCACCGAGTCTTTCGTCTGGCACACCGAATACTGAAGCTTCTAAGACAGCAGGGTGTTCAGTGATTGCTGCTTCCACCTCCAAGCAAGCAATATTTTCTCCACCACGTATGACAATATCTTTTTTTCGGTCTTTGATATAAAGGAAATTATCCTCATCCAATAAACCAATATCGCCGGAACGAAACCATCCTTCTGAATCCAAAACTTCATCTGTAGCTTCTTGATTTTTCCAATAACAACGAAAAGTACAAGCACCTCTAATACAAACTTCACCAATTTCTCCGCTGGGCAATTCATTACCATCATCATCGACTATTTTTAAATCAATCAGCTTGGGAACAGCAAAACCAGTACTATCAGGTTTTTGCAGATACACATCACCGGTATTGTTCGCAGCTAAAGCATTCGTTTCTGTGAGTCCATAGCCAATACCAGGATTGGTATCTTTCATATTTGCTTTCATCTCTTTGACTTGTTCAGGTGGTCTAGCAGCTCCTCCACCGGTTAAATCCTTGAGCGAAGAAATATCCCTGGGATTTTTCTTTTGTGCTTCAACCATTTCATAGGACATAGTTGGCACCCCAGTGAAAATAGATATTTTTTCACGTTCAATCAAATCCAGCGCTACATCCGGATCCCATTTATACATCAGAACCGTTTTCCTACCGACAGGAATAGAGAGTAAGAAAATAGCATGACAACCGGTTACATGAAATAAGGGAACGCTCACAAGAGTTGCCATTTGATCTTGAGAAGCTTCAGGGGCAGCTTCACTAAGTGCTGCTTTGCCCATAGTTGTTAGAGTGATCCAATAATAAGGAGCAAAAATAATCGACCGATGAGTTAAAACAACTCCTTTAGGATAACCTGTGCTTCCTGAGGTATACATTATGGAAGCATCTTCATCAGGCAAAATTTCTACAGGATTTTCAAGTTTGTCGCTCGCGCCTTCAATCACTTTATAAAAATCAAATGCTTGATGATCTGGATTATTGGAACGCACAGATATTTTTGCTACATCAGAACAGCGATCGCCAAGACGATCCAAACGCTCTTCATCACCAATGAATAATTTTGATTCACTGTTGGTAATTCCGTATTCAAGTTCATCGCCTTGCCACCAGGAATTAAGTGGAACAACAATTGCACCAATCGAAGTAATGGCCATGTAACAAAACATCCACTCAGGATAGTTACGCATGGAAAATGAAACCTTATCTCCTTTCTCAATACCAAAAGTATTTTGCAAGACATTACCTAACTGATTGGCCCTTGCATAAGTCTCTGGATAAGTGATTCGATCTTCCTCATAAATGATATGTTCCCAATCACCATGCAACAGACCAATTTCAAAAAATTCTCTGAGGTTATTAGGAGCTTCAGCAAAAACATGGTACTCATTACCCCTAACAGTTTCTTTCTTAAGGGACAGCATACCCTCAGCTGTCACTTGCTCTAAAACAGCAAGGCGATTAGCAGGATCAATAAAATCCATTGCATCTGTCATGATTATTTTCCTGTAAATTTAGCGGGGCGCTTCTCAATGAAATGTTTGACACCTTCCTTGAAATCTTCCGAACCAAAACTTTTTACCATCTCTTCCATGGATGATTTTAGATTGGTTTTGATGTCTTCACCCAAGGCAGTATAGATTTGACGTTTCATAATCTGTACTGATCGAGGAGAAACATTTTGTGCGATATCTTCTGCATAAGTCATAACATCTTCCATAAAACTTTCTGCAGGAAAACAGCGATTAACCAAACCTATACGTTCTGCTTCTTTGGCATCAAATTTTCTAGCGGTCATCATGATATCCATGGTGTGGGCAACTCCAATGATTCTTGGCAGTATCCAACCTACGCCCCATTCAGCAATGAGTCCTCTTTTAGAAAAAGCTGTTGAGAACACAGCATCTTCAGAAGCAACACGCATGTCACAATACAAAGACATGATTAGACCAACACCTGCAGCTGGCCCATTTATTGCCGCAATTATCGGCTTTGGCACAGAAGGAAAGTAACTGTAAGTACCTTCCCATTCCGATAAACCATTGGTTTCATAGTTACGGTCTTCAGGTTGGTCTGGATTTTCTTCTTTATTATTAGCTGAAATGTCAGAGAGACTATCCATATCAGCACCAGCACTAAATCCTCTACCCGAGCCAGTAAGTACGATCACTTTGACATCATCGTCTTTACAAGCATCATCGATTTTTTCTTTCAGTCTGGCAGTCAACTCTCCGGTGATTGCGTTAAGTCTATCCGGACGATTGAGTGAAATTAAAGCCACCCCCGAATCTTTTTTGTCATATAAAACTACTTCGTTACTCATTAGACTACTGTGCCTCCATCTATTACTAAAGTGTGTCCATTTACAAAACTTCCCGCTTGGGAAGCTAAAAATACTGCAGCGCCGCCGATTTCATCCGGTTCACCTATTCTTTTCATAGGACAAGTTGCAGTAGATTGTTTCAAAATTTCTGGGTTTTCCCAAAGTGCTTTTGCAAAATCCGTTCGGAAAAGTCCAGGTGCTATCGCGTTGGTACGAATATTGTACTGACCAAATTCCAAAGCGTAATTTTTCACAAGCATGATATCTGCAGCTTTAGAAATGTTGTAAGCACCTATGACTGGGCTTGCATTTAAGCCTCCAATAGATGAAACAATGATAATACTTCCATCTTTGCGTTCCATCATTTCTGGAATAACCATCTGACATAAATTGTGATTTGCTTTGATGTTGTTATTCATGATTTTTTCAAAAGCATCATCGGGGATGTCTTTGATAGAACCAAAGAAAGGGTTACTTGCTGCATTGCAAACCAAGATATCAATTTGACCCAATTGCGACCTGGTTTCTTCAACCAGCATCTCCAAAGCAGTTTTATCTGATATGTTGCATGGGATGACAATGGCTTTTCCTGGAAAACCCATGGAGTTTATTTCTTCGGCCGTTGCTTCACAAACATCTGCCTTTCGACTTGAGATGACTACATTGGCCCCTTGTTGAGCCATCGCAGCGGCGATGGATTTTCCAATACCTTTGGAGGAGCCAGTAATGATGGCGTTCTTTCCGGTTAAATCAAACATTGTATTTTCTCCTTAAAATTATTTGCCTTTCCAATTTGGCAATCTTTTTTCAGCAAATGCCACAGGTCCTTCAATGAAGTCTTCGCTACCAAATAATGCTTTAACTGCAGAGTAATGTGCTTTCATTGATTTTTCTAAGTCCGGCTCATTGAAATTCTCATAGGCAACTTGTTTGGTTGCTCTGATGGACATAGGAGAACATTCTTCAATTTGTTTTGCCCAAGCTTTTGCAGCCGAAATGAGATTTTCTGGCTCGACCACTTCGTTTACAAAGCCAAGTCGCATACCTTCCTCGGCAGAGACGTGTCTTCCGGTTAACATCATACCTAGAGCATTTTTCATTCCAATTTGTCTTGGGAGTCTTTGCATACCGCCAGCAAGAGCAGCAAGACCAACCTTAGGTTCTGGCAAAGCAAATTTTGCATTGGTGGAAGCCACAATCAAATCACAGGCAAGCGCAATTTCAAATCCACCACCCATGGAAACACCATTCACTGCAGCAATCAGAGGTTTGGTTAAATTGAATCTAGAAGTTAATCCAGCGAAACCTGAAGAGGCCATATTGATATCCATTTTTCCACCAGCTTCAGCTTGGAACTTAAGATCGTTTCCTGCCGAAAAAGCACGATCGCCTTCACCGGTGACAATACCAACCCAGAGATTTTCGTCTTTATCAAATTCATTCCAAACTTCATCAAATTCTGCGTGTGCAGGTGGATGCAAAGCATTCATTCTGTCCGGTCTATTTATGGTGACGGTTAAGATGTGACCGTCGACTTCGGTTTTTAAAAATTCGTAATCGGTTTTCATATTTTCTCCCTAAAAAGTGGACCTTAATCTTAATAAAGGTTAACGCTTGAGTCCATAGGAGATGGGTTACTTTATTTTTTCTTCAAAACTGCAATAATGCTAGTCACTTTTTTGAGGAGAGTTTATGAATATACAAGATAAAGTTGCCGTAATTACCGGTGGCGCATCCGGACTGGGTTTGGCTACTGCTAAGGCCTTAAAAGAAAAGGGCGCAAAATTAATGTTGTTGGATTTAAATGAAGACAATGCCAAAGCAGCNGTTGCAGAATTGGGCGATGATGCAGATTACTGCATTACCAATGTCATTGAGGAAGAAAATGTCAAAGCCGCAATGGATAAAACTCTAGAAAAATTTGGTGCCATTCACATTCTGATTAATTGTGCTGGAATAGGAAGTGCTTCCAAAACGGTTGGCAAAGACGGTCCTCATCCATTGGATTATTTTAAGTTGGTGATCGATATCAATCTTAACGGAACTTTTAATTGCTTGAGACTTGCCGCTGAAGTCATGGGAAAGAATGAACCGGAACAAGATAACGAATGTGGGGTAATTATCAACACAGCATCAGTTGCTGCTTTTGACGGTCAAATTGGTCAAGCTGCCTATAGCGCAAGTAAGGGTGGAGTTGTTGGTATGACTCTTCCTATAGCAAGAGACTTAGCAAGAATGGGAATTAGGAACAACACCATTGCTCCAGGAATTTTTGACACACCTTTGATGGCTATGGCACCCGATGCAGTAAGAAACCCTCTTATTGAAATGACGCAATTTCCAAAACGTTTGGGTAACCCCGACGAATTTGCGATGTTGGCAACACAAATAATTGAAAATCCTTTCCTCAATGGTGAGACGATTCGTCTCGATGGTGGAATCAGGATGCAACCGAAATAATTATGAAACTAGTTACTTATTCCAATAGCGATACGCCAGCAATTGGGGCGTTGCTCGAAGATAGCATTTGTCCTTTTACCAATGATTCTTCTTTACCGAATGAAATGAAAGCATTTCTTGAGGGTGGGGAAGTGAACATGAATAAAGCGACAGACTTGCTTGAAAAGGCAGAAAATTTAATACCTGTAGATTCGGTTACTTTATTGTCGCCAATTTTAAATCCGCAAAAAATTCTGGCTATTGGTCTCAATTACGCTGACCACGTAAAAGAATCTGGGATGGAAACTCCTAAGATTCCCATGGTCTTCAATAAACAATCCTCATCGGTAACCGGTCACAATGGTGTTATTCATTTACCAAGGGCTTCAGAAGCTTTGGACTANGANGCNGAAATGGCNTTTGTGATTGGTAAGCAATGCCGACATGTTTCTAAAGATGAAGCNGCATCTGTGATTGCAGGNATNACCATCTGTAACGACGTCAGTGTTAGAGATTGGCAATTGGCTGTCCCCACTTTTACCATGGGNAAAAGCTTTGATACGCATTGTCCTTTGGGACCTTNTTTAGTNACCATGGATGAAATTGGNGATCCNCATNANNTGGACATCAAACTTTTCTTAAATGGCGAAGAAAAACAAAATTCCAATACCAAGGAACTCGTTTTTAACTGTTACGATTTAATCGAACATTTATCTACTGCCTTTACGCTTATGCCAGGGGACGTTGTGCCTACTGGAACNCCAGGTGGTGTATTGGGCGTAGAAGTCATGGCAGGGAGAGCAAATTGGCTTCAAGAGGGCGACGAAATCAAAATTGAACTGGAAAAAGTAGGAACTCTTAGCAATAAAGTTGTTAAAGAACCGGACTCGACCAAATTCATTGCCTAGTATTTGAAACTTTTCTTTTTAAGGCACGCTAAGTCCGATTGGGGNAATCCNNCANTGAAAGACTTTGACCGNCCTCTCAATAAAAGAGGTTTGAGAGATGCTNCTCTAATGGGAAAGAAATTACATCATTATTTCCCAGAAAATCTAAAAGTAATTTCCAGTCCTGCTAAAAGAACCAAAGAAACTTTGGAATTATTTTTTACTGACTATGACCAAAATGTTTCCATTCAATTTGATGACTCTCTTTATCATGGAGCTTCTTCTGATTATTTAAAAAATATTATTTCTTTCAGCAAAGAGGATGCAGTAATTTTTATAGGTCACAATCCTGGAATTTCTCAAGCTGCGTCAATGTTTTCAAACAATGAAATCGTTTTTCCTACCTGCGGCTGCATTGGCTTTTCTATTGAAAAGTCATCCATTGATTCTAATGATTTTCATGATGCGATAGAGATCTTTTACGAATATCCAAAGAAAGCGTGAACTTTTTATAAGGTCTGTTACAAAATTGAAAATTTAACGAAAAATCAAACTATCCAAAAAGAAATAGTATTGAATTACGAATTTTAAAAGTACTTAATTGCTCAATTGATGGAGCANAAAAAATTTAAATCTATTTGGTTGTCAGATATNCATTTNGGCACCAAAGGCTGCCAAGCNGAAAGACTTCTTGATTTTCTCTACAATCATTCTTGCGAAGAATTATATTTGGTAGGAGATATTATTGATGGCTGGCGATTGGAACAATCCCTATTTTGGCCTCAAGCACATACTAATGTCCTAAGACGTTTTCTGTCTTATGCAAAAGATAATACAAATGTAAATTACATCACAGGAAATCACGATGAGTTTCTTAGATCATATTCACCTATATTATTAGGNAANGTAAAGGTTACTGATNGAGATACTTANACNTCNATAAGCGGNAAAAAATACTTAGTCATCCATGGCGACCAATTTGATTTGGTTACAAAATACAATAAATGGATCTCTAAGCTAGGCAGTTGGGCTTATGAACTTTTGATGGCAAGTAATAGGGTGATAAATTTTTTTAGAAAAAATTTTAATCTTGGGTACTGGTCTTTTTCAGCATACGTAAAACATAAAGTGAAATCGGCAGTAAACTTCATAAGCGACTTCGAGAGTACTCTAGCCTTTGCATGCAAAAAGGAAGGATTTGACGGTGTAATTTGTGGCCATATTCACTCAGCTGCAAATGAGATGATAGGCGACATACATTACCTCAACTGTGGTGATTGGGTTGAGTCTTGTACTGCATTGGTAGAAGATTTTGAGGGCACTTTTCACATAATTGATTATTCTAAGCAAACATACAATCAAAATTCTTCAGAAAAAAAGGTTGCATGAAAATTCTGTTGGTTAGCGATGCTTGGAAACCTCAGGTTAACGGTGTAGTTACTACATTAGAAAATTTAGTGAAGGAATTATCACTAAATAATGAAGTAAAAATCATTGAGCCAAATAGTTTTGTTTCTGTTCCTATACCTTTTTATAGGGAAATAAAACTTTCACTGAATGTTTTTAAAATAAAAAAATTAATAAGAGATTTTCGTCCAGATTTAATTCATATCGCGACCGAGGGCCCGCTTGGACTTTATGCAAGAAAAGTATGTAAGGCAAAAAAACTTAATTTTTCAACTTCCTACCATACAAATTTTCCCTTATACCTTAAAAAAATGTTGGGCATTCCAGTTGAATTTACATATAGATTTGAAAGATGGTTTCACAATGCAGCGAATGTGACTTTTGTGAATACACCATCTCATAAAAAAGAACTAGAAGAGATTGGAATAAAGAAATTAGCTTTATGGTCAAGGGGGATCGATGAAAGCATTTTTTTCCCCACTCCAAATGATAAAAATAATAGCTACTATCTTTATGTTGGCAGAGTGTCTAAAGAAAAAAATATAGAGTCTTTCCTAAGTTTGGAACTGGATAAGAAGAAAGTTGTAGTAGGTGATGGGCCGAGTTTGAAAAGCCTCAAAAAAAAATATCCAGATGTAGAATTTCTTGGCTATAAATTTGGTAAAGAGCTTGCTGAAATTTACTCAAATGCTTGTGTAAAGGTTTTTCCCTCTCTGACTGACACCTTTGGAATTGTCATGATAGAAGCAAATGCCTGTGGAACACCTGTAGCAGGTTATCCAGTTACTGGACCAATTGACATTGTCAAAAATGGCGTAAATGGTTACTTAGATAAAGATTTAAAACAAGCAATAGAGCAAGCACAAAAAGTTGATCCAAAATCATGTATTGCGTATTCAAAAAAATATTCTTGGGATGAAGTTGCCACTAATTTTATTTCTACTATAACAACAGTAAATCCATGAATATTAATGTTATTGGCGCAGGATATGTGGGCTTGGTAACTGCCTCGTGTTTTGCGCACTCAGGACACAAAGTTCATTGTTATGACATAGATAAGGATAAAATCAATTTGCTTAAAAAAGGTAAAACTAATATTTATGAACCTCAGCTTGAATTTTTGATAAAAGAAAATTTAGAAAATAAACGATTAAATTTTTCAGATAATTTGCATGATGTTTGCACCTTTTCAAATATCTTTTTTATTTGCGTTGGAACACCACCCAGAGGCTCGGGTGAGGCTAATTTATTGGCTCTCTACAAATCTATTTTCTCTATTTCTGAAAACACTAAAAATGCTTTTCTCATAGTCAAATCTACTGTTCCTCCAGGGACATGTGAAGAATTGTCATCAATGATTGACTTGTCAAAAAATATCAGTATTTCAATGTGTCCAGAATTTTTAAGAGAAGGTTCTGCGGTAAAAGATTTCTTAAAACCTGACAGAATAGTTATTGGTAAAAATTCTGATATCTCAGAAGACCTTTTTCTTAATATTTTTTCTCCTTTTATAAGGGAAAACAAATGCATCATTTTTATGGATACACTTTCGGCAGAGTTGACTAAATATGCTTCAAATTCTTTTCTGGCTACTAAAATCAGTTTTATGAACGAGCTTTCAATTTATGCTGACCTGAAGGGCGCTGATATTGAGAAAGTAAGAATGGGTATAGGACTTGATAAAAGAATAGGTTATGAATATCTTCATCCTGGATTGGGATTCGGCGGTTCCTGTTTTCCAAAAGATATTAGAGCATTGATTGATAATGCAAATGACGCAAATCTTGATTTGAAACTCTTAAAGTCTGTAATAGATATTAATGATAATCAGGTAGAAATTTTTACAAAAAAGATTACAGGATATTTTGAATCCGATGATTTATCTGGTCTTACACTTTCTTTTTGGGGCGTATCTTTCAAACCTAATACAGATGATATTCGCTTTGCTCCTTCAATTAAATTGATTAAAAATCTTCTAAACAAAGGAGCCCTAGTTAAAGCTTATGACCCTAAAGCTTTGGATAATTTAAAAGAAACAATTCAGCATAAAAATTTATCTTTTCATCATAATGCTTTTGATGCCGCTCAGGATTCAAACTCATTGATTATTGCTACAGAATGGGAGGAATTTTTTAATATAGACTTTGAAGATTTAAAAACTGTTTTAAAAAATCCAGTCATCTTTGATGGAAGAAATATCTATGATCCTAATCTTCTATCCCAGAAAGGATTTGATTACATATGTATTGGTAGGCCCACTAAAATAAACAACATGCATGAGTTCTCTAATCCTTTGAATGTTGTAAAATAAACCAGTAATGAAAAAGATTTTAGTTATTGAGGATGAAGAAGACTTAAATCAAACTTTAAGTTTTAATTTGGAAAATGAAGGTTATAAAGTTACGTCTGCCTTAAAAGGGTCAGAGGCCCTAAAAATTTTAAAAGATTCAGATACTCCAGATTTAGTCATTCTTGATTTGATGTTACCTGACATGTCTGGTTTGGATATTTGTCGACATATTCGTTCTGAAAAAGAGCTGAAAAACATAAGTGTAATTATGGTGACAGCAAAAGGAGAAGAAGTTGATAGGGTAGTTGGATTTGAGCTAGGTGCAGATGATTACATAGTTAAACCTTATAGTATTAGAGAACTCATGTTGAGAGTTCAAGCACAGTTAAGAAGAAACATTAACGATTCAGATAAAAATAAAGCTACTGAAGATGACGATAATATTACTTTTAAAGAGCTATTGATTGATACCAGTAAACACAAAGTATTTCTTGGAGATGAAAAAATTTCACTTACCGCAAAGGAATTTACGCTCTTAAAACACCTTGTAACAAAGATAGATAAGGTACAAACCAGAGACAACTTACTCGATAAAGTTTGGGGATACGACAGCTCTGTCACCACAAGAACTGTTGATACGCACGTCAAAAGATTGAGATCTAAGTTAGGAAAATACGGAGCCAACATAGAAACCATTAGAGGTGTTGGATATATTTTCAACAAAGCTTAATATAGCTTAGTGAAACTTTCTTTAAAAATTAGGATTTTTCTTTTAACCGTCTTCACAGTCACGGTTTCTTTCTTAATTAGCGCAGTTATCTTAAAGGGTGATGTATTCTTTAACGAGAATATTGTTGCTGGAATTATTATGTTTGTGATTCTTATTCTCGCTTCAGGTACTACGCTTTATAGATTTTTACGAGAAGTTGTAATGCAAGCCGCAAGTATTATTTCAGGTCCTAATAGTACTGCAGAAATAGATTCTGAATCAGCCTTCGACTCATTAAGAAACTCTACGGCTGAGGTTCAAAGTGAACTATTAAATTATTCAAAACAATTATCTTTTGTAAGTAACTTACTTTCTAGAATGGGACAGGGGGTTATTTTAGTAAATAAAAAATTGAATGTTATTTATTTTAACCAAACTATTTCTAAAGATTTTTTTCCTGAATTAAAAGTTGGCGATGATTTATTCAAAAATATCTCTTATCCCGCATTTAAAAAGTTTATAAAAAAAGCTTGGGAGAAAGATGAATATACAAAAGAAATCTCAGGCCCAAGAACAATCAAAACCGTATACTTAGTGAGCTCACAAAAATTTTCTACCGACGACCAACTCCTGATTGTCTTCAGTGATATTTCTAAATTAAAAAATCTAGAAAAGATGCGCGGAGACTTTATTGGTAACGTCTCACATGAACTAAGAACGCCAATAAGCGTTATAAAGGCCAATTCGGAAACTTTACTTACAAGCAAGTTAATTCAAGATAAGAATGCAATTGAGTTCACCAAGGCAATTCAATCTCAAAGCGAGAGAATGGCTACTATAGTTAATGAGTTGCTTTCTATTTCCAGTATGGAATCTGGTGATTATCCTATCTCTTTAGATAAATTAAACATAAAAAATATTGTTGATTCTGCTTTGGAAGAATTAAAGCCAATGACCAATAAAAGCAGCATCACTCTAGTGAATAATCTTGATCAGTGCACCAATATCATCGGCGATGAATCTGCAATGAAAATAATCATTTCAAATTATATTAATAATGCAATAAAACATAGTCCTAAAAAATCTTCAGTAGTTATTGATTGTGAAAAAGTAGATAAAGACTTTTGTAGAATAATGGTAAAAGATAATGGTTCAGGAATTGCTAAAAAATATAGAGAAAGAGTTTTTGAAAGGTTTTTTAGAGTTGATAAAGGCAGATCTAAAAAAGTTGGTGGTACTGGACTAGGATTATCGATATCGAAAAACCTTGCATTAATGATGGGTTATAGTGTTGGGGTAGATTCAAATACTCCTAAGGGATCGATATTTTACATAGATGTCAAAATAGATCACGAAGCTTCCAAGGAAGTTGCTTGAGCACTTGAAATTTTTTTTTGCACAAAACCATCACTTATATTCCAACTTGATGCGTAAAAATTAGCTGTTTTAAATTTGTCTTGAATAAATTCAAAGATAGATGCAGCATGCTCGATAATATCTGCTCGATCCTCTGGAAAATCGTATTCTTTAATTTTTTTTTCCACTGAAGTGTTCTTTAGAATTTCTCTTATTTCTTTCATTTCTTTATAAGATAAAAAGTCTGTATCTTTTTTTGATGCTTGAATAATTAGCTTCGCGTTACCCCCAACTCCAATAATGTTTTGAATCTTACTTGGGCAAATATCTTTTAAAAACTTTTCAAGTTCAATCCAATTTTTTTGCTTATCTATTTTTTTTAATATTCTTACCCCTCCAAGTTGAAAAGATTTTATTTTCTCTTCTTTTTCATTGGCTAAATATATTTCAGTACTTCCTCCACCAACATCCACAACCATGCTTTGATGTTTTAGATGATTTCTGTAATCAAAGTATTTTAGTAATGCAGCTTCTTCTGTGCCGGTTAATATTTCTATTTGCAAACCTAAATCCTTTTTTATTTTTTTTATAATTTGCTCTTTGTTTGAAAAAGACCTCATTGCTGATGTAGCAAACAAACCAATTAATTCGGCTTCTTTTTTTTTAGCGTGCTTTTTTAGTTTCTTTAAAACTAAGAAAAATTCTTCATAAGTTTTTTTAAGCATTTTTCCTTCATTAAAAGCATCCGTACCTAGTCTCAGGGAGATTCTTTTAAAAGTATCTAGCTCAAGAAGTTCTTTATTAACAAGTCGATATTGACGATACTTAATAGCATTGGAGCCTATATCAATGCAGGATATTTTTTCTGTAGATTTAGTCATCAGCAAAAACCCTTAAAGTTTTATACTGCTGATAAGATAAATTTTCAAATAGAACTTTATTGATTTTGACTTTGTAATTATTCAAACCTTCAGACCACATCTTGGGTTTCGGCAAATTTTTTTCTGGATAATCAAACGAATTAAGGATAAATCTCAAAGCACTTAATATCGCAACTTTTTTATTGTTAGCGTTCAAGACTATCCAAGGTGCTTCTTCATAGGAAGTTCTTTTAAACATTTGCTCTTTATAAAGAGTGAAGGCATCCCATTTATCGAGCATCTTGAAATCATTTTCACTAATTTTCCAATAAACTAGAGGGCTAGTCACTCTCTTATCTATTCTTCTTTTTTGGGTATTTTTTTCAATTGACAAATAAAATTTAAAAAATTCAACTCCGTCTTTAATCTGTTTTTGTTCCCAAGGAACAACATTTTTCATGAAATAGGTGTATTGACGCTTAGTACAATATCCCATGGTTGCCTCTACTAATGCTCTGGTATACCAAGACCTATCAAAAAAAACGAGTTCTCCAGTTTTTGGTAAGTGCCTTTCATACCTTTTAAACCATTTTTTTGATTCTTTTTCAGTTGGCTTCCCTAAAGCAACAAGCTTACAGTGATCGGGAATAAGATATTTAGATAAAACAGAAATACTTCCTGTTTTTCCAGCTGTATCTCTACCTTCAAAAACAAGGGCAACTTTTCTTTTCGATTTAATAATCCAATTTTGCAGTTTTAAAAATTCTATCAAAAGTTTTCGTTTTTCTTTCTCATACAACTCTTCATTGATTCTTTTGTAATCAGGAATATCAAACTCAATCATTAAATGATTGTAATTCAACTAAAAATAAATAATCAAATTGTCACTAAGATGTCACAAAAATATCAAATAATTTTCTTTAACTGTATCTAAATTGTAATTTTTCTAGTTTAGAGTTCTTCTAAATATTAATTCATAAGGAGAACATTTCATGAATAAATTCAAAGCAATATTTGTATCAGCTTTAGTTCTGATATCAATGAGTGCAATTTCAGCTCCAAAAGTTTACGGTAAATTAAATATTGCTGTTAACAACGATGGATCTGACGGTGTTAACGAAAAAGAAATTGATCTTGTGAGCAACGCTTCAAGAATAGGTTTCAAAGGTAAAGTCGACATGAAAAATGGTCTGACTGGAATCTACAAAATTGAATATGAGGTAGATATTACTAACGATGACACTAAAGATAAGGCTTTCAACCAAAGAAACTCTTTTGTTGGTTTGAAAGGTTCCTTTGGAACCCTGAAGTTAGGTACTCACGATACACCTCTGAAGTTAGCTCAGCTTAAGGCCGATCTATTTAACGATCTCAAAGGTGATATTAAAAATATTACTGACGGTGAAAATAGAATAGGTTCCTTCTTCGGATATGATTCTCCTGTCTTCGGCGGTGGAGTCAGTATTTCTGTTGGTGTTGGTAAAGGTAAAGACGATGGAGTTGCTAATACTGATTTAGATGGAGAATTTGGTTCTAACCTTTCAGTATCTTTGAAATACGATATCGACGTCATCAAATTTGTGATTGCTACAGAAAAAGCATCTATTAAAGGTTATGACCATAACAGATTAGGCATGATGATACCTGCAGGTCCAGTGACCATCGGGCTAATCCATACTACTACTGAATCTACTGTTGGTAATTCAAAAGATTATGATGCAACAACTTTCAGTATTGCAGGCAAAGTTGCTGATGGTAAGGGTAAGGTGAAATTCCAGTATGGTACTTCAGATAAGTCTGCTGGCTTAACTCAAACTCAAATTGGTTACGATCACAAACTCTTCAAGAAGTTTAAAATCTTTGCATACCACACAATTCGCTCACAAGATGCTGCGAATAGTGATGATGCTCATACTGGTGTAGGTGTAGAGTATAAGTTTTAATCATCTCTCTTTATAAGGTTAAAATAAAGAGTGGGCCTAATCAGAAATGGTTGGGCCCTTTTCTTTTAAATGAAAAGGCTGTAAGTAGCTAGTAGAATTAAAAGATTGCTCCAGGCAAGAAATGACCCAATGAAAAATGTTGAAAATAATTTTCTTATCTTTAATTCCATGTGTCAATTATGTGACATTTATGTGTCATAAACAAGGAGAAAGTGTAAATTTTTATATTAAATATAAATAAAAAAAATATTTATAACAATAAATGGAAATAAAAAAATACATTGCAGAATTCTTAGGAACCTTTTTTCTAGTTGCCACGGTAGTTGGCTCCGGGATTATGGGAGAAAATTTATCAGCTGGTAATACAGCTATTGCTTTATTGGGAAATACAATAGCTACAGGTGCAATTTTGTATGTAATTATTAAATCTTTTGAGGATGTATCTGGAGCTCATTTTAATCCTATAGTCTCAATCGTTTTTTATTTCTTAGATGAAATCAATCTAAAAGATTTGATTTCATATTTAATTATTCAGTTTATTGCCGGAATATTGGCAGTTTTTTTTGTACATTTCATATTTGAATTAAGTTTGTATCAGATTTCATCTAATTCCAGGATTGGTATAGCTAAGCTAGTTAGTGAAATTATTGCTTCCTATGGATTGATACTGACTATTTTATTGGTTAGAAAAAGCAATAAGTCGAATGTTGCCATTGCAGTTGCATTATTCATTACCGCCGGATATTGGTTTACTTCTTCTACATCATTTGCAAATCCAGCAGTAACTTTGGCAAGAACATTTACTAACACCTTTACTGGAATTTCTCCAGATTCGATTGTTTATTTTTTTACAGGCCAATTGATTGGACTTTTATTGGCTTTATTTACTTATAAATTATTAAAGTGAGCAATTCAGAAAAAATATTGTTTTTGTGTACAGGCAATTCCTGCCGATCTCAAATGGCAGAAGGTATTGCAAATAAATTTACTTGTTTTCAAGCTTTCTCGGCTGGCACCAGAAAATCAAGTCTCAATCCATATGCTGTAAAAGTTATGTCAGAAATAAAAATAGATATTACTAGTCAATTCTCTAAAACAATTTCTGAATTAGAGGAACAGGATTTTAAATATGTTTTTACCTTGTGCTCAGATGCTGAGGAGAATTGTCCAGTTTTTTTGCACGGAAAGACCATTCATATTGCTTTTGATGATCCTCCAAAACTTGCAGAAAACATTGAGGATGAGATTCAAATTTTAAATATATACAGAAAAGTGAGGGATGAAATTCTCGACTGCATCCTTAACATTAGTAATTACATCTAATTTTATTCTAGAAGTTGCTAATGATTTTCAGCAACGTAACAGATATGCCACAAATGAATATTAATATTATTGAGTATTTTTTTGGAGTAAACATAATGAAAAAATCTATATCAATAATTGCAGCTTTAATTGTGATGGCGACTATGTCTTTCACTGCAAGCGCTGCAAGAGATACTATTAAAATTGTTGGATCCTCAACAGTTTATCCTTTCGCTACTGTAGTTGCTGAAAGATTCGGCAAATCCACTAAGTTCAATACCCCTGTTATTGAATCAACTGGTTCAGGTGGTGGTTTGAAACTATTTTGTAAAGGTGTCGGGGTAGAACATCCTGATATTACAAATGCATCAAGAAGAATCAAACAAAAAGAAATTGATCTTTGTGCGAAAGCAGGAATTACGGACATCATTGAAATTAAAATTGGTTATGATGGAATTGTAGTTGCTAACTCAAAACGAGCTGACACTTTAAGTTTAACTAAGAGACAAATTTTCTTAGCTTTAGCTCCTGAGATTCCTCACCCTAATGGCGCCAAACAACTCATTAAAAACCCCCACAAAACTTGGAAAGATGTTGATAGTTCTTTGCCAAACGTTGCAATTGAAGTACTAGGCCCACCACCAACTTCTGGTACAAGAGATGCTTTTGGAGAACTTGCAATGGAAGGTGGATGCAAGACTTTTAAATGGCTTAAAGACATCAAAAAAGAAAACAAAAAGCGTTACAAAGCAATTTGTCGCTCTGTTAGAGAGGATGGTCCTTACATTGAGGCTGGTGAAAACGATAACTTGATTGTGCAAAAATTAAATGCCAATCCAAAAGCAGTAGGAGTATTCGGTTACAGTTTCTTGGTAGAGAATTCAGATTCGATTCAAGGTTCTTTTGTTGACGGCGTATTGCCGACTTTTCAAAACATTGCTAATGGTGATTATGGAGTTTCAAGATCTTTATACTTTTATGTGAAAAAAGATCACATTGGAACAATTCCAGGAATGAAAGAATATCTTAGAGAATTTACTGCTGACAAAACTATTGGTCAAGATGGATATTTAACTGAAAAAGGTCTTATCCCAATGCCTAGTAGTGAATACAAACAATTCAGATCAGCAGCTAGAAAACTCACTAGTTTTAAAGGACTTAATTAAGCTGCAATTTTATCCCCCCCCTGGATAACAGTAGTTTAAAATGAACGAGGGTAATTTGAAAAAATTATCCTCGTTTTCTTTTTAATTAATATGTCATTTTCTTTTTTTCTCTTAGTAATAATTATTCTTGGCTTAGGATCATATTACTTTGGAAAATCTAAAGCTTTAGCATTAAAACAAAACGATGTCGTTCATTCTTTGCCAAAATATTATGGTTACTACGCACTGGTATGGTTTGCAACTCCTGCCTTAATTATAGTTTCATTATGGCTAATTTTTTCTGAAGGAATTGTAACCAATCAAGTTATCAGCACTTTGCCAGAAAATATTAAAACTCTGCCTACCAATGAACTCACACTAGTACTAAACGATATAAAAAACAAAGCTGCTGGAAATTTGGTAGCTGGAGAATCTTTTATTGGTTTCGAATTGGCCGCGGAAACATATAATTCTTATTCAAAAATAGCAGAGAATATAATAATTTACTCAAGTATTGTTCTTGGACTTGTTTCATTTATTTTTGCTTATGTATCTATTTCTGGAAAATTACGTGCTAGAAATAGGATTGAAAGCATAGTAAGCAAGATTCTTTTAGTTTCTGCTTCAATTGCAATATTTGCTACTGCTGGAATATTGCTATCTGTTTTATTCGAGGCAATTAGATTTTTTCAAATTATAAGTTTTGACGATTTTATATTTGGACTTACTTGGAGTCCTCAAATGGCCATTAGAGATGATCAGGTTGGATCCTCTGGTCTCTTTGGAGCAATACCATTATTCTTAGGTACTGGCTTAATTTCGCTTATTTCGCTCACAGTTGCTGTGCCTGTTGGATTAATGACGGCTATATATTTATCTGAGTACGCTCCATCAAGAGTGCGTGCAGTCACTAAACCCATGTTAGAAGTATTATCTGGAATACCAACCGTTGTTTATGGTTTTTTTGCTGCAATTACTCTTGCTCCCTTCATTAGAGATTTTGGAGAAACTTTAGGTATGAATATTGCCTCAGAAAGCGCACTCGGCGTAGGGCTGGTGATGGGTATTATGATCATACCACTCGTTTCTTCTTTATCAGATGATGTAATTTCGGCAGTACCTCAAGCAATGCGAGAAGGTTCTTATGGTTTAGGCGCAACTAAATCAGAGACTATTAAAAGAGTTATTATTCCTGCGGCCTTACCTGGGATTGTGGGTGGAATTCTACTTGCTGCATCAAGGGCAATAGGAGAGACTATGATTGTAGTTATGGCAGCAGGTCTTTCAGCAAGGCTGTCAATAAACCCATTAGATGCAGTTACTACCGTAACAGTTCAAATTGTCACACTCTTAGTTGGTGATCAAGAATTTGATAGTCCGAAAACTCTCGCAGCCTTTGCATTGGGATTAACTCTTTTCGTTGTTACGCTAATACTTAATTTTTATGCTTTAAGAATTGTTAGAAAATATAGGGAACAATATGAGTAATTCATCTTCTAACCCAAGTAGTATTACTGAGATAGTAAATAAAGGACTAAAAAAACGTTACAGATCTGAATTTATGTTCAGACTTTATGGGATCACTTCAATTCTTTTTGCTGCTGCTTTTTTAATTGTATTTTTTAGCAGTATTATTGATAAAGGATACAGTGCGTTTACTCAAGGTGAATTAAATATTTCAATTTATTTAGATCCAGAAATAATTGATCCCGATAACACTCGCGATGAAGAAGAAATTAGGTATGCAAATTACGATAAATTAGTCTTTGATTCACTAAAAAATTTCTTTCCCAGCGTCTCTTCAAGAAAGGAAAGAAAAGAGCTAAAAGCTTTGGTAAGTAATGGAACCTCATTAAGAATTCAATCTCTGGTATTAGATGATATGAGTTTAATTGGAAAGACCTTAGATCTTTCAGTCAAGCTAGATAGTGATATAGATATGTTTTTAAAAGGAAATGTTGATATTACCTTAGATGAATCACAAAGAAGAATTTCAGATAATCAAGTTAAATGGACAAATGAACTAAAAACAAAAGGGTTGATTAGTCAAAAGTTTAATTCCACCTTATTTTCTGCCGGTGATTCAAGAGAGCCTGAACAAGCTGGAGTCCTAGGCGCCTTGATCGGTTCTTTCTTTATGCTTTTAATTACTTTTATTGTTGCTTTCCCTTTAGGAGTTGCTGCAGCAATCTATCTTGAAGAATTTGCTCCAAAAAATAAGTTCACAGATTTTGTTGAAGTTAATATAAATAATTTAGCAGCCGTACCATCAATCATTTATGGTCTTCTAGGTTTAGCAGTATTTATTAATTTTTTTGGCATGCCAAGATCAGCTCCATTAGTAGGAGGATTAGTTTTAGCTTTAATGACTTTTCCAGTAATTATTATAGCTTCTAGAGCAGCATTACAATCTGTTCCACCAAGTATTACCGATGCGGCACTTGGTGTTGGGGCGTCAAAAATCCAAACAGTATTTGATCATGTCTTTCCTTTAGCTTTGCCAGGTATGCTTACTGGGTCAATTATTGGTATGGCAAGGGCATTAGGCGAATCTGCACCATTATTGATGATTGGCATGGTTGCTTTCGTGGTGGATATCCCAAGCTCGCCCTTGGATGCATCTGCTGCTTTGCCTGTTCAAGTCTATCTTTGGGCTGATGCTCCTGAAAGAGGTTTTGTTGAAAAAACTTCAGCAGCAATTTTAGTTTTACTATTCTTTTTGTTAGTTATGAATTCAACAGCGATATGGTTAAGAAATAAATTTGAAATAAAATGGTAGGTTATTATGAGCAATAACGAGTTGATTACTCTCCCGGATGATTTTGTAACTGTCGGAGATACTACAACCCCTAATGAAAAAATAATGGAGTCTCAAGATTGCTGTGTTTTTTATGACGAAGCACAAGCATTGAGAAGCATAAACCTTGAAGTTGGTAAGAAAGAAGTTTTATCGTTAATAGGTCCTTCAGGTTGCGGGAAATCAACTTTTATTAGATGTCTTAATAGACTTAATGACACAATTGATTCAGCTAAAGTAACGGGAAAGATTACTCTAGAGGATCAGGACATTTATAACAGCGACATGGATGTTGTTTTATTAAGAGCAAGAGTAGGAATGGTTTTCCAAAAGCCTAATCCTTTTCCTAAGTCTGTTTATGAAAATGTAGCTTACGGACCAAGGATTCATGGTATGAGTGAATCAAAAGCAGATATGGATGAGATAGTTGAAACTTCTTTAGTAAGAGCAGGTTTGTGGGATGAGGTCAAAGATAGATTAAATACTTCAGGAACAGCTTTATCTGGAGGACAACAACAAAGACTTTGTATTGCGAGAGCAATAGCAGTTCGACCTGATGTTATTTTAATGGACGAGCCGTGTTCAGCTTTAGACCCAATCGCTACAGATAGAATTGAAGACTTGATTAGCGAATTAAAGGAAAATTATGCAATCGTAATAGTTACGCATTCAATGAGCCAAGCCTCAAGAGTTTCGCAAAGAGCAGCTTATTTTCATTTAGGCCACTTGGTTGAGACTGATGCAACCGAAAAAATTTTTGGCGACCCAGATCACGAACTCACTCAAAACTATATCAAAGGCAGGATAGGATAAAAATTTACCAATCCTAAGTAACTTGCAATTGCTAAGTGAAAGCCAAAAGCAATCTCGGAATCTCTCTTCAGTTTGGAGCTTAGAAAAAACTCTAATATTCCAAGAAGTGATGCAGTAAGCAATAGAATAGGGACTAAAGTCATTGGGATCATTAAAGTTAAAATTGGAAAAAGGATTACATCTCCTAAACCCAAAGCTTCTTTTCCTTTGAGTTTGAAAAATAACCACCTCGTTGCCAAAAGGAGAAAGCCTGAAATAATTGCTACAAATATNTCAGGTAGAATCAATAGACCCTCCAACGATGAAAGTATCAAAGCCAAAATAAATAATATTAAAAGCGAGCTCAAAGGAATGATTTTGTATTGATAATCTATCAAGGCAATAAATATTAAAGTTAGAGAAATGAAGCTTTTAAAAAGTATTGAATCCCACGAAGCATTTGTAATGAAAACCAATAAAAACAAAGAAATGACCAATATTTCTATCAAGAAGTATCTTGAGGAGATTGTTGCACCACAGCATTTGGCTTTTCCTCTTAAAAACAAGTAACTCAAGACAGGAATGAGGTGATACCAATCTATTTTAGTCTTACANGCAGGACAAAAAGAGGGTTCAGTATAAATATTTATGCTTTCTACATAAGCATCTGCTTCGATATTTTTATTAACGTAGCGATAGATAAAGCTTGCTAGAAAGCTACCCAAAAGCGCAGAGAAAATAATGTATAAAGAGATAATCATTGGTATAAATCTTTGTCAATTTGACTAAATATGACATAAAATCAATAGACATATGGTATTGGACTACTTAAAAGGTATCAATTTGGAAAGATACAAAAGTTACTTGAATGAGAAAAATCTTAAATTCTCTATTTCTGGTGCACTTTTATTAGTTTTTTCTTTAGAGTTTTCCTCGATATTACTCGGATTGATTTTTAATAACCAATTAAGTTCAAATAACTTTAACAGCTCTTTTGCATCTAGCGATGCCCCTAGAATCATAGACAATCCATTTTCATCTGATGTTGAAATTGATGGCCTATCTATCTATGAAAGTCTTGTTAAAGCTCCTGAAACTTCATTATCTTTAAAACTTTACGGTGTTACTTCTTCTGATGAAGTTAAATCGGCAATAATTGGCTTCAATCAAAACGATCAAAAAACTTATCTCGTGGGAGATATGATTTCCGATAACGTTTACTTGGATTCAATTAACAAAGATTTTGTCACCATCAAGCGTTCTGGCATAACCGAAAGCTTGTCCTTTTTTAAGGGCTCAGTAATAAAAGGTATGGAAAGAGTTGTTCAGGGCAATACTTCTATAAAAATTGCATCGCAGCAAAAACCCACCATCAGCAAAGAGTGGATTGAAAATCAGGAAATTGCGAAGTTAATCACTTTTGCTCCTGTTTTTGATGATGGAACTTTTTCTGGTCTTGAAATAAGTCCAGGGGAGAGTACTGCGCTTTTTGATTCTTCGGAATTGAGACCTGGGGACATTGTGAAGTCCATCAATGGGCTTTCCGTTGCAGAAATTGACCTCTCTGATCAAGATTCAATTAATTCTTTTTTCTCTGACTTAGCATCGCTTAACCTCGATTTAGTTAGAGACGATCAAGTTGTATCCGTCGATATAAACATTAACTAAACCAAAAAAAATTATGATTTATTCAATTTATAAGAATTGTTGCGCCTATGCGCTTATTTTTGGACTTTCATCTAGCTTATGGTCGGTGACGATTAATATGCGAGATGCAGACATTAAGTCTTTTGTCTCAGATATTGCATCTTTGACCGGTAAGTCTTTTGTCGTAGATCCTAGAGTAAAGGCAAACGTAACTGTTATTTCAAGAGACGATTTAACGATTGAAGAAGCTTATGAAATTTTTCTTTCAGTTCTCAGTGTTCATGGGTTTACCGCAGTTGAACAAGCAAATGCGGTCAAAATAGTTCCTGCCTCAATGGGTAGGCAAAGCTTTACTGAAGTATCAAAGCCGGTTTCACCTGAAGATGCATTGGTTTCGACCATCATTAGACCGAGTCAAACATCTGCAAATGCCTTGATTCCATTAATAAGGCCACTTGTAAATTCTCAAGGACACATTGCCGTCTATGCGCCTAGCAACAGTCTGATACTTACCGATCGAAATGCAAATGTTAAAAGAATTAGGCAACTCGTTGATGAGCTGGATAAAAATCCTGCCGATGTTTATGAAATCGTTAAATTGAAAAACTCTTCTTCCACTCAAATTTCCAAGTTGATAGATAAAGTTTTTTCAGAAAACTCTGGCGGTATGGCACCAAATGATTTCAATGCCTATGCAATCGAAAGGAGCAACAGCGTTTTGCTCTTTGGGGATCAAGAAATTGTAGAGCGAATGAAGGCTGTTGTAATAAAACTTGATGTAAAAGACCAAGGCACAAGTTCCTTGAAGGTTGTTTATTTAAAATATGCAGATGCCACTGCCTTGGTTGAAATTCTTAATAAGATGACACCGAATATTGATGAAAAAAGCTCAAACAAAGGCAATACTTCCATCACAGCTCATGAAGAAACAAATTCACTCATAATTTCAGCCGAGCCAGATGTGATGACTTCCTTAACTGGAATTATTAGCCAGCTTGATATTAGAAGAGCGCAAGTTCTAGTTGAAGCAATTATTGTTGAAATATCAGATCAGTTATCAAAAGACTTGGGTTTTCAATTTTTATTTAGTGGCGAAGGTTCTAATTCACCGATTGCATCTCAAAGATTTGGTAATCCGACACCCGATCTTTCGGCGCTTGTTGGTGGATTAACTCCTGGAGGGAGCACAACTGCTGTCTTATCTACTTTGTTGAGTTTGGATGGTTTTGCAACTGGTGTTGGTAAGTACAAAAAAGGTGGCGATAGCTTTGCTGCGATACTAAACGTGCTTGCAAAAAATAGCGACTCAAATGTACTTTCTACTCCTTCTATTTTGACTATGGATAACGAAGAGTCATCAATTATTGTTGGTCAAGAGATACCGATTACCACTGGAGAGTCTTTAGGTACCAATAATTCAAATCCTTTTAGAACAGTTACGCGTCAGGAAATTGGAATCAAATTAAGTGTTAAACCCCAAATCAATGAGGGCAACTCAATCAAATTGGATATTGAACAGGAAGTTTCCTCACTTTCTGGACCTATTTCTGCAGGATCAGCAGAAATTGTTACCAATAAAAGGGCTATAGAAACGGTGGTCATGGTTGAAGATAATCAAACTATTGTATTAGGAGGATTGATCGATGATGACATCCAAGAGTCAATAAGAAAGGTTCCTTTGCTTGGTGATATACCAGTTATCGGTAAGGCTTTTCGTCAGGAACAAACCACCATTAATAAGAAAAATTTAGTAGTATTTCTGAAACCGACAATCATCAGAACCTCTCAAGATATGCAGGCTCTGACAAATACAAAATATGATTATTTGAGAGCTCAAGAAATGCTTAGAAGCAAAAAAGGAAAAACCTCACCTGACTTGGACTTGCTTGAAAAATTAATTTTCGATGCTGAGGAAGAAAACAAACCAAAAATCGAGGAAGAAGAAGTATAAAAGATGACTGACAAAGACTTCAGTTATAAATTTTGTAAGGATAATCAACTTCTTCCGGAAGTGAGTAGCGACTCGATATTAATTTTTCATACCGATGATTGCGACATCAATGCAATTGCTCACATCCAGTCCAAATACAAATTACCTGTTGAAACCAAACAAATAGATTTTTCCGAGTTCAATAAAAAACTTTCTGAATCTTATTCCGATAAAACACAGTCGTCAGAATCCTTAGCAGAGAATATTCATGAAGATGTTGATTTGGATTCTTTGGTGCTTGATTTACCAAAAACCGAAGATTTATTGGATGACAGTACAGATTCTCCGGTAATTAGACTAATCAATGCGATTTTGTCAGAGGCAATCAAGGACGGAGCCTCCGATATCCATATTGAACCCTATGAAGAGAATTTGATTATCAGATTCAGAACGGATGGAATTCTTAAAGAAAAGATAAGGCCAAGCTCTAGAATTTCACCATTATTGAATGCGCGAATAAAAATCATGTCTAATTTGGATATTGCAGAGAGACGAATCCCTCAAGATGGCAGGATGTCTCTCAAACTTGGAGAACGATGGGTAGATATTAGAGTTTCAACTTTACCTTCAAGTTATGGGGAACGCATAGTTTTGAGATTACTCGATAAAGCAGATTCCAGCCTTGATCTTAAAGAACTTGGCATGACAGAGAGTCTTTTAGGCAATTACCAAACTGAATTNAAAAACAATAGTGGCATCATTCTGGTCACTGGTCCTACTGGATCGGGTAAGACCACTACTTTGTATTCAGGCTTGAACTTTTTAAACGATCAAACCAGAAATATCTTAACTGTTGAAGATCCTATTGAGTATGCAATTGAAGGAGTGGGGCAAACACAAGTTAATAATCGAGTGGGCTTAACTTTTGAAAAAGGTTTAAGAGCAATTTTAAGACAAGATCCGGATGTCGTTATGGTTGGAGAAATCAGAGATAAAGAAACCGCTGACATCGCCATTCAAGCAAGTTTAACCGGCCACTTGGTTTTATCTACTGTGCATACCAATGATTCGGTTGGTGCAATTACAAGACTTATTGATATGGGTGTGGAACCCTATCTAATTGCCAGTTCACTCAGAATGGTAATCGCACAAAGACTGGTGAGAAAAATTGACCCTACCAGTCAAGAACTTTCTGGAAGAATCGGTATTTTTGAATCTATTTTGATTAATGACGATATCAAGAAGCAGATTCACAACAAGGGTTCGGAAAGTGAAATCAAGAATATCGCTTTCAAAGATAACAATACTTTAGAGCTCGATGGACAAGAGAAAGTTAACTTAGGCTTAACTTCGGAAGATGAGCTTAGAAGGGTTCTGCAAGAGAAAAATTAGTAATGCCAAATTATTCTTACAAAGCTTTAGATCCTACCGGGATAACAGAAACTGGAGTTCTGATCGCTGAGAATTTGAGTGAAGCTCAAGAAGAGTTAAAAAATAGAAGACTCATTCCAATAAATTTAAAAGAGTCAAAAAACAGATTCAATATCTCTTTGTTTCGAAAAATATCTTCATCAAAGTTAAGCCTCATTACCCGTCAACTTTCAACTTTGATCAATGGCGGCATTCCAGTAGATCAGGCCTTAGACTCTGTAGCCAAACAAATAGATTCGCCTTTGATCAAAGGGAAACTTTCAAATATTTCCAATAAGGTAAAAGCGGGTTTCAAGCTATCGGAATCGCTTGAAGATCATCCGGAAAGCTTTGATCGACTTTATTGTTCTTTAGTTAGAGCTGGAGAAACTTCTGGTGATTTAGGTATGGTTCTAGAAAAAACATCTGATTTTCTAGAGAGAAAATCAAAAATATCTCAAGATATTATTGGTGCCTTAGTTTATCCATTTATCCTTTTTTCCATAGCGATAGTTGTGATTGTTTTGCTTTTGTCTTTTGTTGTCCCAGAAGTGGTAAGTCAATTTTCTTCTTTGAATAGAGACTTGCCATTCATTACAAAATCTTTGCTGTTCTTGTCATCTGTATTTACCAGTTATCTCTTTTACGCGTCTATATTCATTACCGGTTTGATTGGTTTTATCACCATAAGATCAATCGGTTATGAGTTATTCAGATCAAAATTGGATAAATTTTTTCTCTCAGTTCCCGTTCTAAAGAACTCCTTAATAGATTCGGATTTATCCAGATTTACCAATTCTTTGAGTATTTTAAGATCCAGTAATATTTCCATAATCAACGCGCTTGAAATCTCAGCTGACACCATTTCAAACAGTTACTTACGCCAACAGGTAAAATCAACTGCTAATAAAGTTGCTGAAGGGGAGTCTTTGGCGTCAAGCTTAGAAAAAATTCAAGTTATCCCGCCTTTGGTGACGCAAATGATCGAAAACGGAGAAAGGTCAGGAAGACTTGAAGAAATGCTTGAGAAAGTATCGGTTTATTTAGAAGATAAATTTCAAAGCTCTACAAAAATCACCATGAATTTACTCGAGCCGCTAATTGTAGTATTCCTTGGTATGTTTGTAGCTCTTATCGTCCTTGCTATCCTGTTACCATTAATTCAATTAAACACTTTAACTTTAAATTAATACTATGAAAAAAATCGTTTCAAAAAAATTATCAGGTTTCAGCTTGATAGAGATTCTTGTGGTGCTAATGATCATCGGCTTATTAACTGCAGTTGTTGCCATCAACGTACTGCCTAGCCAAGACAGAGCAAGAGCAGATAAAGCATTGGCCGACATAAGAATATACGAACAAGCTTTAGAGCTTTATCGATTAGATATGTTCTCTTATCCGACCAGCGATGAAGGCTTACAAGCTCTTACTCAAGCCCCTGCAAACCATCGTTTTAAAAATAGATATCGTCAAGGCGGCTACATCAGAAAATTAGAAACAGATCCTTGGGGCAATGAGTATCAATACAAAAGACCCGGAGATAACGGACCGTTTGACTTATTTTCTTATGGCGCCGATGGCCAACAAGGAGGTGAGGGCATGGATCGAGATATAGGCAATTGGGAATAATGAAAGGATTTACTTTAGTAGAGGTTCTCGTTTCGCTTTTTATTCTGTCGCTGGTTGCAGTCACAGGAATAACCTCTCTATCGTATAGTACAAAAACCATATCTTCATTAAGCGATGATTTTTATCGGGGGACTTTGGCAGAAAATATAATCATTAGATCTTATTTTGATGAAAACTACCTGACCAACAATTTACTCACTCAAAGAGAAGAATTTATGGGTTATCCCTATATTTGGAATAGAAAGATAACGATTGATCCAAAGCAGAATTCTTTAAATATCGAAGTAGAAGTCATCTCCGAAGAGACTGAAAAATCAACAAAATTGGAAATATATAAAGCAATCAATGAATAATTTAAAAGGTTACACGCTCGTTGAAGTTTTGATTGTCATGTCATTATTTTCATTGATAAGTCTTTTGTCTTTAACCTTTCTTAATACTTCGGTTTCATCTTCAATTGGTATCAGTTCAAAATCTAAACTTCTCAATGAATTAGCTGTTTTCAGCGAGCTTCTAGAAGATGATTTATTTCATGTGGCCAAACAATTTCCAAGACCCAGTCAAATCGATCAGTTTCCAAGTTTTTTTAAATTAAATAATAACTTTAGAGATGGCGAACCATTATTAGAACTGGTAAGAAATTCATCTTCCGATGGCTTAGATGATCTTGGGGCCATCAATAAAGTCATTTATAAAATAGAAGATAATGTTCTTTACAGAAATTTTTCAAATTTTTTAAATTCTTCTTATGAGGCCAAGGCTTTTGCTTTGATTTCAGAAATTGAAGATTTAGAAATCAAAGTCTTGTATGAGAAAAATGAATATCTCACCTGGCCACCATTCAATGAAGCTGATTTAGATATTTATCCTACTTTGATGGAGGTCAACATTAAGTTTTCTGAGGGCAATTTCAAAAAAATACTATTCATAAGCGGAGATGACATTGTTGGATAAAAAATTCAAGGGTGCCGCCTTGATTATGGCGCTTTTTGTAACTGCAATCATCGCTTCAGTGAGTGCAGGTTTATTTTCAATGGTATCTACAAATCTTGAAAATGAAAAAAATATGATTAGTGAGCAGCAAGCAATCCTCACAACATTAAGTTTAGAATCCTTCACAAAAAAATATCTCAACAACAAAGAAAATAGAAACAATATTGTTCTTGCCGCAAATAATTTTTCTCAGAAAAGCCCAATAAATCTTCCTTTGGAAAGAGGAAATCTCGAAGCAAATATTGTTGATATGGGCCAATGTTTTAATTTGAATTCCTTGATCTCTATATCGGCAACAGGTGAAGAAACTGCCAATCAAGAAAATTTAGAATTCTTCAAAAATCTCATGAAGAGCTTGTTTATTCAAGATCAAAAAATTGAAGAAATTTCTCCTGCTGTGATTGATTGGCTTGATAAAGATTTTTTCCCAGATTCCTATCTTGGCGTAGAGGATGACTATTATAGAAATGAAAAACCTTCGAGATTGACTTCAAATCAGTTCTTTTTTGATATTACAGAACTTAGAGATGTAAAAGGCATGACAGAAGAGATCTTTCAAAAATTAAAACCCTATATATGTGCCTTCAATTCCGTTGAAACAAAAATTAATATAAATTCGTTAAATCCTTTTTATCCNAATATCTTGGTGGCTCTTAGTTCAAATACTCTAAGCGATCTTGAAGCAAGAAACATTTTGAANAGCAANCCTTTGGGNGGGTATTCGTCAGTTTCAGATTTCTTAAATCAACAAGAAATAAAAACAGCTTTTTCCAGTAAATTTTCCAAATCAAATCTAACCCTGGAGACAAAATATTTTATTTTAAATACAAACATAAAAATTGATGACAAAGATTTTCATCTTAAAAGTCACATTTTCATGTTAAATGAATCTCCCAAAGTGATTCGTCGAAAATTCGGAGAGTATTTGTGAGCGGTCAAAAAATATCTTTTTACGATGAATCATTAAATATTTTGTTTTCTTCAGAAACATCAAGTGATGAAGAAAGTTCAATTTTCAAGGTAAATTCCAATAAGGAAGATATTGCTATCATTGCTTCCAATGACTTTTCTTTTTATAAATTTGATTTACCCACCACTTCTCAAAGGAATTTAAGAAAAGTCATTCCCTTTATGTTGAGTGAAGAAATACTTGGTGAAGTTGAAGATTATTTTTGGATCCAAGGCAGTCAATCAGAAATAGTTGGAATCATTGAACATCAAAAAATTCAGGAAATAAAAGATAAATTAGATTCTAAAGTTAGCAAATTAATTCCTATTCAAGCTTTATCTTCTTCTATAGAAAATCTATTAGTGATTCTCGGCGATAAAGCATTTATTTCTCTACAAGATAATTGGTATTGGTTTGCAGATAAAAAATCAATTTTAAATACTTTGGCACTTACCTTAAGAAAATATGAAATAAAGAAGCTTAATATTTGGGCTACTGAAAAAAAATTAGATCTTCCGAACTTAGATATCGATACCGAAGAAAAATATTTCTCCTCTACGAAAGATTTGTTGAACGAATTTTCTCAAATATTGGATATAAGAAGTTCTCTAAATTTTTTCAGTAAAGAATACGAACAGAAAATAGATTGGCGATCAATTTTTCTTCGTTATAAGTTTTATGGATACTCATCCCTTGCTTTTTTTAGTATTTTTCTTCTTTCAGCAATCGTTCAGTTTTCTTATTTAAACGTTTCTAATAATTTGTTGAAAAATAAAATTATAGATACTTTTAAAGAAAAATTTCCCTCTGAGACTCTTGAATCCGATCTCATCAGTCAGGTTAATGGTTTAATCAATCAGGGCCAAATAGATTATTCTGCTCTAAATGCAGTAAGTATTGTTTCTGATGCAGTGAGCAATAGTGAAAATATTGTCTTGGTTTCTATTTCTTATGAGCGCTCAAGATTTATTATCGAGGTTCAAACTAATTCTTATGACCAACTTCAAGAATATGTTGATTTGGTAAACTCTATGGGATTGAGCGTCAATCTGGGTGCTTCAAGAAGNGTNAATAATTTTATTCAAGGAGAGATAAGCATCAATGCGTTTTAACTTTAATAAATTTTCAAACCGAGAACAGATACTTATTTTTGGTCTCATCATTTTGATATTCATTTCAGCTTTGATATTTGTTATTTCTTGGCTTAATACTAAAAACCAATCTTTAGAAAAGGAAAATCAAAATATCGTAAGTCGACTTAACTATATTGAGTCTATTCCTAGCTCGGTTTCATCAAATAGAAATCTTTATTCAGACAACATTTCTATTTTGGTAAATTCAACATCCAAAGAAAAAAATATCCAAATTGATAGAACGCAACCATTAAATGATAATTCAATGATGGTGTGGGTTAATGAAGTAAATTTTATTGATCTTTATAATTGGATGATTTTAATGGGCGAGCAGGGAGGAGAGATTGAAAAGATGAATGTCCGAAAATCCAAAAAAGATAAAGTTAATGCTCAAATATCGGTACTGTTAAAAACAAATTGAAAAAGTTTTTTTTAGTAACCTTCATTCTCATTTTCTTTATTGCTGGAATTACTATTCTTAGGTTGCCTTTAAGTTTGGTTTCACCAACAGTAAAAGAATTATTTCCTCAAGTTAGTTATACCAGTATGGAAGGGACCATCTGGTCAGGAAGAATTAATAATCTATCTTTTGCTGACGAATATCTAGGCAGTTTAAACACCAGTTTTAATTTGAGAAATTTATCTTTTTTGGTTGATGAGAGAGGTCTTTTCTTAGAAGGAAATATAAATTTGTTATCAACCATTTTAAACAACCAAGTTTCTTTGGAAGACGTAAATTTGAATCTAAATTCAAAGCGATTCTTAAGAAAAGTTCCGGTGATTTCATCTGTATCCGGCGAAGACATTTCAATCATTTTCGATATAAATGGTTGCTATTTTTCAGAAGGAACCTTATCTGCCTCCTTAAGACAAACAAATAAGTTAGATCAACTTTCCAATGCAAAGTTGTCTGGGACCATCTCTTGTAAGGATACTAAGATGCTTGGCTCATTTTTTTCTATTCCGAAGGACGATGTTTTAAAAGGAACCTTTGAATTGGATAAAGAACTTAATTATGTAGTGATTGCAAATTCAAAACGACTTTTTGCAAAGATAACATCATTTTTTGAGAGTGGTTTTACCTCTAGTCCAGATGTTAAACTAAGAGGAAATTTATTCGATTTTTTTCAAGATTAAATGCTAATAGGTAAAAATCCTCTTAACGAGGCTCCAGAATGGTTTGTAAAAAATATCGCTGAACGTCCAGAAGAATATTCAGTCAACGTTAATGGTGCCAATGTAAAGTATTTTATTTGGGGAGATAAGTCCAAAAAACCTCTGCTTCTGCTTCACGGTTACAACGCTCACTCATTTTGGTGGGATCATATCGCTCCTTCTCTTACTGAAAATCATTGTGTAGTTGGCCTTGATTTTTCTGGAATGGGAGAAAGCGACAGAAGAGAAGAGTATTCTCAAGAAATTTTTGTCGATGATGTTAAGGGCGTTATCGATGACTTGTCTTGGAAATCTTGTACTTGCATTGCTCATAGTATGGGCGGTTCGATAGCAACTTTAGCCACATCCATTTATCCAGATATCTTTGAACACCTAATTTTATTGGATTCCATGATTGTCATACCTCCTAATGTTGCAGAAAGAATGTCCTCAAATAGACCATCCGCAAGATTGGTTGTTGCGAGTCCTGATTTAGAGACCGCAGTTGCAAGATTCAGACTGACTCCGTCGCAACCTTGTAAAGACTATGTCTTAAGACATGTCGCAGAAAATTCATACACCGAAAAATCCGACGGTTGGTACTTAAAATCTGATCCTACAATACCCAATACTTATAAATACAATGATCTGCATGATGCTTTTACAAAAATGAACTGTTCTCTTGATTATGTTTACGGTCAAGTCAGTCAATTGGTGACCCAAGAGGTTCTAGAGTACATGACTTATGTTGGAAATTTAGATGAAAAGAACATACATTCTTTGGCAGGAGCTATGCATCATCTTTTCTTAGATATGCCTGAGGAATTTACTGAATTAATGAAATCACTGCTCAAATCATGACAAAGCCTAGAGTAGAAGGTTTTTGTGATCCAGAATTTTCAAAATTAGAGGAAATCTTTGTTAAATCTGTTGAATCAGGTTTTGATGATGGTGCGGGTTTTGCTCTTGAGGTAGAAGGTAAAGAGGTTCTTAATCTTTGGGGCGGATATACTGATAAAGAACATAAAACAGTTTGGCAAGAAAATACTTTAGTAAATGTGTTTTCGGTAACCAAGGCAATGACTTCTACCTGCGCTCTTCAACTTATCGAGTCTGGAAAATTAGATATAGAAGCATTAGTTTCAGATTATTGGCCGGAATACTCTTGTGCCGGTAAAGAGCAAACAAAAGTAATAGACTTCCTAACTCATCGGGCTGGTATGTTTGGTTTTCAAACACCTTTGCCTCAGGATTCTTGGGAAGACTGGAATATGATTGTGGATAGGCTTGCNAAACAAGAGCCAATNAGAGAACCAGGAACAACGCAAGGCTACCACGCCATGACATTCGGTTACTTGGTTGGAGAATTAGTAAGAAGAATTGATGGCAGGTCATTAGGAAATTATTTCAAAGAAGAGATAGCAGATGAGTTTGATATAGATTTTATTATTGGTTTGGATAATGCAGATATAGAAAGGTGTGCAGATATGTTAATGCTATCTGGCAGACCCAATCCATTAATACTTATGCTTTTATCATTACCGAATTGGCTTCTGCCGCAACAAATCAAAAATTTTAAAGAAACACTAAGAAGTAAAGAATTTTCTAAAGCTTTTGTAGAAATTATGGAATCCGAAGGATCAGATTTTAGAACTTCTGATTACCCAAATTCAGATCCTTGGCGCAAAGCTGAAATACCCGCGGCGAACGGACATGGAACGGCTGCAGGGATAGCAAAGTTTTTTGGCATACTTGCTAACGATGGTCAGCGCGATGGAAAAAAACTTCTTTCTCCTGAAATAATTGAACAAGCAACAAAGGTAAGAACTTCCGGACCAGATTTAGTTCTTTTTCAGGCTCCTTATAAATTTGGATTGGGATACATGATCGATGCTCCATTTTCACCAATTGGTATGAAAGAAGGTATGTTTGGGCACACAGGTATAGCAGGTTCTGCAGGTTTTGCTGACCTCAACAACAAAGTAGGTTTCGGATTTACTAATAATCGCCAACACTCTTTAGGCAAGCTTTATCGAACTTCAAATAATCTTGCTAAGAAACTCTACGAGATTCTTTAATCATATCTAGATGATTTTAGAACCCTATTTTTATCTTATTGCTATCCTTTCTGTATTTCTTCATGGAATGGGGAAAGGTGGTTTTATTGGAGCAGGTTCCTTTGGCTCACTTCTCGCTATACCAATGCTTTCAATTTTTATTCCTCCGTTTCAAGCGGTAGCAATACTTTTACTCCCTTTGATATTTATGGATCTTGTAACTGTTTGGAGATATCGCAGAATGTGGGATGTAAAAATTTTAAAATTCATAGTACCCCTGGCTTTTTTTGGAATCATTATAGGTACGCTCTCGTTTAGTTATCTGTCGGAAGACAGCGTAAGAGTCATAATAGGTTTGATGGCAGTTATTTTCTGCCTTGACTATTATTTAAGAAAAAATTCAGCAGAACCTCAAAAACCTTCCCTTTGGGGTTCCTATTTTTGGCCTTCCTTATCAGGATTCACAAGTTTTTCCATTCATGCTGGAGGTCTTCCTTTGAGTTTTTATCTCTTGCCAATGAGGCTAGACAGAAGAATATATGTTGCCACAGCAGGACTTTTTTATTTGCTAATAAATCTATTTAAGATTTTCCCTTATGCCTATTTGGGTCAAATGAACTTTCAAAATATTTATACATCTCTGTTACTCCTACCTCTTGCGCCTATTGGGGTTTACGCAGGTGCATATTTAGTAGATAAAATTAACCAAGAGTGGTTTTATCGCATAGGTTACTTTTGTACGCTTATCGCTGGGTTAAAGTTGGTTTATGATGGTCTGCAAAGTTATATGTCATGACTAAGCTTAGTGTAAATATAAATAAAATTGCTTTGATTCGTAATTCTAGGAAAGGAAATAATCCCTCTTTAGAATTCTTTTCAAAGAAAATCATCGAAGCAGGAGCTCATGGAATTACTGTTCATCCAAGGCCCGATCTAAGACATATAAGACCCGATGATTTATCAGATATCTCTTTGATAACCAAAGAGCTGGATGTAGAATTTAATATCGAAGGTAATCCTTATGAAGAGCGTCTTGGCGATTACCCCGGATTTTTAAATTTGATTGATGCGGTTAAACCGTCTCAATGTACTCTCGTTCCAGATGACAGCAATCAACTCACTTCAGATCATGGATGGAACATACATTCTGAACACAACAAATTGAAGGATGTCCTAACTTACCTCAAACAAAACAATATTCGTAGTAGTGTTTTCATTGATCCAGATATATCTCAATTAGATGCAGCGAAAGATATAGGTGTGGATAGAATAGAAATTTATACAGGTCCATTTGCCGAAGCTTTTGAAAAGAATGACGAAAATACTCTTGCTACTTACAGAGAGGCTATTGAATATGCAAACGAAATTAATTTAGAGGTTAATGCCGGTCATGACTTGAATTTAGAAAATTTGGCTACATTATTATCTTATGGAGATATTAAAGAGGTATCTATAGGACATGCTTTAATATCGGAATCATTAATTTATGGAATCGAGAATACTATCCAGAAATATACTAAAATAACCCAATGACTACAGAAGAAAAAATTAAATCTCAAATAGCGGATAATCAAATTCTTTTATATATGAAAGGATCTCCGGAACAACCTCAATGCGGTTTTTCACAAAGAGCTACACAAATTTTAATGGCTTGTGGAAAAGAGTTTTCTTTTGTTGATATTTTGTCAAATCCTGAAATAAGGGAAACCCTTCCGATAGTTTCAAATTGGCCAACTTTCCCTCAACTTTACGTAAAAGGCGAGCTGATTGGTGGAAGCGATATTATGTTTGAAATGTATCAATCTGGTGAGATGCAGGAATTGATTGATTCAGTAGAAGATTAAGATTTAAATTTTTATCTCGAATCCAAATACAAAAGAAAAATCAGCAGAAGAGTTTACTTTTAAGTCTTCAGAAAACCCAAAATTAAAATATTTGTCTTTTGCGTATTCGAAAGTTGCACCTAAACCAAAAAGATAATACTCATCTCCTAAAGCTTTGAAGTCTGTTTTTATTTTTGGCTCAAAAATTTCAAAATTTATTTTATAAATTAGAGGATTGATAAGTTGTCTAGATAAAAAATACTGAGGCTTCCAAGATAATAGTACTTTCGAGAAATAACTTGTATTTCTTTCTCTAAATATAAAATTATGATTTTGATCTATTATCGAAACTCCAAAAACTGAGTTGATGACTAAATTGTCTCTGAGGTTACTTTTTAAGTTTAAAGCAATAAGCCCATCAAACTCATCATTTCCAAAATATTTTTTTTTGCTACCCGTAGGGATTTCTAAAGAAGTTATAAAATACAAATCACTTCTGTTTTTTGAATAAAAATTTAATTTCGTTGAAATCTGAACATCTCCAATGCCAATATCGGAATCGTTGATTTTCACTTTGTTGGAACCAGAAAGAACCTCAAAAGTTAATTGATTTTTTGGTAAATTAACTCTTGAACCATCAGAAAGACCAAACAAATCATGCCATTGCTCGATAGGACTATCCAAAAAACCTCTACTGGAAGAATATATAGGCAAGCTGACGTTCAAAGTTAAATTATCAGATAATTTTCTAAAGTAGTTGATTGAGGCTTTNGCAATTTCGCCATCAAGAGTTAATTGGTCATTATTGATGATTTCTTTGACAGCATAGGAACTATTTTCGACTGAAACACTCAAATGATTTGTTTCTCGATAATTTCCTAAGGTTCTATTATCGAAATGAATAAATTTAAGGGTAAAGGGGTTATAAGAAGGGAAATTTAAAGGCGCGTACGCATCACCTAAAAGAGATAAGCTAAAAATTAATAAAAATGTAAAATATATTTTATTTATCAAACTATTTTATTCTTAAATTTATTAAAAATTAATCGCAAATGAAAAAAGTTATCCTAGCTTACTCTGGTGGATTAGATACTTCTGTAATTTTAAAGTGGTTGCAAGAAGAAAAAAATCTTGAAGTCATAACTTACACAGCAGATTTAGGCCAGGGNGATATCTCTGATGATTTAGAAGAGAAAGCCAAAAATCTTGGGGCAACTAAAGTAATTGTTGAAGATCTTACTGAAGAATTTATCTCAGATTATGTTTTTCCAATGTTTAGGTGCAATACAATCTTCGAGGGTGAATACCTTTTAGGAACAGCGATTGCTAGACCGCTAATTGCCAAGAAACTTGTCGAAATAGGCAAGCAAGAAGGCACAAATATTATTTGTCATGGAGCAACTGGAAAAGGGAATGATCAAATAAGATTTGAAATAGGCGCTCATGCTTTGAATCCTTCCATAGAGGTGATTGCTCCTTGGCGAGACTGGGATATGGTCTCAAGAACCGATCTTATGAATTACTGTAAAAACCACCAAATACCTATGCCAGCTTCGAAAGCAGAAGAACCGCCATTTTCAATGGACGAAAATTTATTGCATATTTCTTATGAGGGGGGTGTTTTAGAAGATTTAAATAATGCTCCACCTGAAGACATGTGGTTGAACACCAAATCATTGGAAAATGCTTCTGAAAAGTCTGAGGAGATAACAATTGAATTTTCCAAAGGAGATCCAGTAGCTTTAAATGGCAAGACATTATCCTCTGCACAATTGTTTCGAGAATTGAATCTTCTTGGCGGTAAACACGGCATTGGAAGAATTGATATTGTTGAGTCCAGAGTAACTGGGATGAAATCAAGAGGTTGCTATGAAACTCCAGGCGGGACCATTTTATTAAAAACTAGAAGAGCTATGGAGTCTTTATGCTTAACCGGTGAAGAGATTAAAAACAAAGATAAATTAATCCCCGACTATGCTGCATTAATCTATGAGGGCTTATGGTGGAGTAACAAAAGAGTTAGTCTTCAAAGTGAGATTGATTCTGTATCCAATAAAGTTAACGGTAAGGTCTCAGTAAAACTTTATAAAGGTAATATCATTTCGATTTCTAAAGAAAGTTCTAATTCTTTGTACAACGAAAACAAAGTAAGTTTTGAAGAAGAAGGCGGTTTTTCTAATGAAGACATGCAGTCTCATATAAAGAAAAATATTTTAGATTATGATATTTAATCTGCCTCTAAAGAGATTTTTTCAATATCTTTAATCTTTCTAGCCATATTGATTATGGTTTTTCCTGGTCCAGAATCAATTAAAGAAGAAAGATTATTCTTCAAAAGATAATCTAAAGTTTCTCTCCATCTCACGGTCTTGGTTAATTGATTTATAAGGGAGTCTTGTATCACTCCTACATCAGAGGTCGGTTCAGCAAGAACATTTGGAATTACTGGAATAGAAGGGGATTTAAATTCTACTTCATTGAGTAATTTAGCTAGTTCTTCTTGAGCTTCATCAAGTAAATAGCAATGAGAAGGGACAGACATTTGAACCATTTGAGTTTTTACTCTTCTAAATTCGCCATTAGCGATGTAGTTTTTACAAGCCTCTATTGCAGAGTTCTTTCCAGCCAATACTGAAACACCATCTGCATTATCGGTAGAAAAGTTTATAGTTTCATCGGATTCGTTTATATCGTCTATCATTTTATAAACATCGTTGATTGGCATATTCAAAACAACCAGCATTCCAGCTGTACCTTCTGGAACTGCTTCTTGCATTAATCTTCCTCGGTAATTTACTAACTTAACTGCATCCGACAATTCCAAACAATTTGAATAAACCAATGCCGAATATTCACCTAAAGATAGACCAGCGGTGATATCAATATTAGAAAGTTTTTTAGTATATTTAGCCAATAAGACACTAGTAACCAAAATTGTTGGTTGTGAGAATTCAGTAAGATTTATTTTTTCCTCTGGCCCGTTTCGGAGTAAATCTTCTAAATCAAAATCTAGGGATTTGGAAACCTCATCAATTATAGATTTAACCTCAGAGACTTCCTCAAAAAGTGAATTTAGCATACCAACTTTTTGGACACCTTGACCCGGAAACAATAATGCTTTCATGTATTAAGAGAAAATTCTTTTTCCAAAGATTCAATCATTTCTGAAAGGGAAGAGATATCTTCTACGCCACCATAGGTATATTTATCTGGTCTAACTAAAACTGCCTTATATTTTTCAAAAACTGTTTTTAGTCTTTCCTCAGTATCCTCATCAGGTTCTATTGTTACTAATTTAATATCAAGTAAATCAATAATTGATTTTGCTTTGTCAGATAAATCTAAATTTGCTTCTTGGGTTAAAACTGCAAAATTTCCATTAATGACTCTATCGAGCATTTCTTTTTTATTATTTTTTGTAAGGACGGGTTGTGGTATTGGAACTCCGGTTATCATATCGGTAGGATCACTATAAATCCCTGCTGGAATATGGGGAAAATTCACATCGTAACTAGGACCCTTCGGCTCGTATTCTTTGCCTTCTGCAGCGGCACAAAATCCCTCAATTACCTGACCGATCGTGACTGTCTGTGCGATAGTCCACTTAGCATGAGAATGTCTTTCTTTTTGATAGGTGTCTAGTATTCCTTCATTGGCTTTATTTTTTAGTAAGAGATCCAACTTCCAAGAAATATTTGTTATGTCTCTGATGCCAGTTCCCATCCCAGCTCCCATAAATGGCGGCATTTGGTGAGCAGCATCGCCGGCAATTAAGACATTACCTTTACGCCAAGTTTCAGCTATGCAAGCATGAAAAGAATACACTTGAGCTCTTTCCAGCTTGGCATTATTTTCATTTATCCATGGCTTTAAAAGTTTCCAGACATTCTCTTCTTTTTCTAATTCTTTTGAATCCTCTCCAGGCATTTTTTTAAATTCAAATCTAAGATGTCCTCGTCTACCTGGTACATAAGTTCCAGGTCTTTTTGGATCACACACTTGCATAGCTTCTTTTTCTGGAATATTAACTTTCTTAGTTAAATGAGCATCACAAACTAACCATTCTTGATTGTATTCAAAATCTTCCAATTCAACATCTAACTCTTTTCTAACAAAGCTACTAGCTCCATCACATCCGATAAGATATTTTGAAAAAAACGCTAATTCACCATCTGAGTTTTTGCAGTTTAGTGTCACTCCTTCAGGTGTATCATCAAAACTTAATAATTCTGTTCCTTCTTCAATCACAATATTACTTTCTGCTTCTACTGAAGTTCTTATGAATCCTTCTAACTCAGGTTGGTAAAACAAAACTTGATTTGGCCAACCCATGGCAGAGACTCCTACTGGCTGTTCAATAGTTTGTATTGGATTTAAATTTGCATCGCCAAAATGAACACAATGAACTTCATGTGAATTTTCAACAACTTTTTCTGCAATACCCAGCCTATCAAACGTTCTAAGTTGTTCTCCATCCGTATTGATAGCTCTAGCCGTAGGCGAGGGACCAATGTTTTTTTCAATAACTAAAACTTTATGGCCTAACTTACCCATTAAGCCAGCAAAAGTAGAACCTACTGGTCCATAGCCACAAATTGCTATATCAAATTGTTCCATTAATGAGCGTTAAGATTTATAAAATTCATTATAATAGTTTTTATTTATTTGAGGAGAAAACAATGGAACCAATTATCAAGGCAATCGATGTGCAGTACTGTACATTGCAATGTCCAGATTTAGACATACAAGAACAGTTTTTAATCCATTTTGGAATGCATACTGTAGAAAAATCAGAAGACACTCTTCTTATGAGAGGTGAGGGACCACAACCCTTTATAGAAAAATGCATAAGGGGAGATAAAAAATTTCTTTCTGCAGCGTTTATTGCGGCTTCGATGGATGATTTAAAAAAATTAAGTGAGTCTGAAGACTTTTCTGACATAGAAGAGCTTACTACTCCTGGAGGAGGTTTTGTTACGAGAGCAAAGGATCCTGATGGGATTGGAGTAGAAGTTGTTTTTGGCATAGAAGAAAGACCTGATTATTCTGAGATTTCCCCTTATCCAACTAATGAAGGAACAAACGTTAACAGAGTAAATCAAATCAAGAGATACCCAAAAGGGTCTTATCCTAAAATTATCAGATTTGCACACTACGGAATAAATTCAAAGGATATTTCAAAAGCAATGGATTGGTATAAGAAACATTTAGGAGTAATTCCAAGTGATAAATTGTGGGCGGGCGATTCCAAAGATTCAAACACACCTTTGATGGGCTGTTTTTCCAGATTAGATAGAGGAAAAGAGCCTGCAGATCATCACACAATTTTCTGGTTAGATGCGAATGCACAATCGGAAGGGATTCCAGGTTTAAATCACGTGTCTTTTGAAATGTTAAATATTGATGATGTATTCATGGGCCATGAAATCATGCAGCAAAAAAAGGAAGAATTTAATTACGAACTTGAATGGGGCGTTGGAAGGCATTATCAAGGAAGTCAAATATTTGACTATTGGAGAAGTCCCTTTAAGCAGACGCATGAGCATCAAACTGATGGTGATCTTCTAGACAACACTATTCCTTGTAACGACATAAATATGATTGAGAATACTGGCGGAATGCCTGGAGATGCTCCCGGACCTTCACAATGGGGACCCCCAATAAATCTAGGAACCTTTGGCGACAAAAGAGGCATCTAGTTGGATCTTAGAATATCTGGAAAAAAAGCAATCGTGTGTGCTTCTAGTAGAGGTCTAGGAAAAGCATGCGCTCATGATTTAGCAAAAGAAGGTGCTGAAATCGTTATAAATGGGGTAAACGAAGAAAATTTAAAAAAAACTGAAGAAGAGTTTTTAAACAAAGGTTTTAAAGTAACCTCTGTATTAGGGGCAATGGAAGATTCTTCTACTAGGTCAGCTTTGCTTGAAGCTTGTCCCGATCCAGATATTTTAATTAATAACAGTGGTGGGCCACCACCTGGAAATTTTTTTGATTGGACTGAAGAAGATTTTCTTTCAGCAATAAAATCTAACTTCACTCAATCAGCTTTACTCATGCAAGCAGTGATCCCAAAAATGAGAGAAAAAAATTTTGGACGCATAATCAATATAACTTCAGCGATGGTTAAAAACCCTCATTTAATCATGGGACTTTCAACTTCGGCTCGTTCCGGTTTGCATGGATTATCAAAAGCTTTGTCTAGAGAAGTTGCGCAATACAACATAACTATAAATAACGTATTACCAGAAAGAATTGATACCGACAGACAAACTCAGATTTTGAACTTTCAAGCAAAATTAGCGGACTCAACTTATGAAGAAGCAAAAAAGGAGCTTGAGGAGACTTTAACGGCTAAAAGAATGGGAACAGTAGAAGAGTTTTCTGGTATTTGTACTTTTTTATGTTCGGAACAAGCAGCCTATATTTCCGGACAAAACATATCCGTAGATGGTGGAAATTCTACCAACCTTATTTAACGCCTAATTTTTCTTGCAGACCTTTATTTGAGGTCGTGTAACCAAAAGGCACCCGTTTTCCAGGATTAATTCTTTTGTAAGCCTCTTGAACTGCAATTGTAGTTTCATGAAAACCGCATAAGATTAAATCAAGTTTTCCAGGATAAGTATTTATATCTCCAACAGCGAAAATACCCTCTTTATTTGTTTGATAGTTTTCAGTATCAACGGCAATCTTTTTTCCATCCAAGTCTATTTCCCAATCCAAAATGGGTCCAAGTTGCTTGTTCAAACCAAAGAAAAATAGTGCTTCATCGCATTCTAAGATTTCATCTTCTTTAGTTTCAAAATGCATGAGCTCAACTCCTTGAAAAGATGAATCTCCTTTAATGGATTTGATTACAAAAGGTATTTTTAATTCAATTTTGCCATCCTTCACCAACTCCCTCATTTGATTTTCAGTATGTTCTGCTCCTCTAAAGTCGTCTCTTCGATGTACTAGGTAAATTTTCTTAGCAATTTTTGATAATTCAACAGACCAATCTAGAGCACTATCTCCACCACCAAAAATGACAATTTCTTTGTCTTTGTATTTATCCTTTTCCTTAATTGCATAGTCGACACCCTTTGATAGGAATTTATCAGGATCTTCCACTGGAGGTTTTCTAGGTTCAAAGGCGCCAGCTCCTGCAGCTATAAAAACATTTTTCGTCTTAAATTCGGTATTTTCATTAGTAACAACTCTCCAGAAATTATCTGGTAGCTCTTCTAAAACATCCACTCTCTGGTTGAGATGCGTCTCATAGGAAAATGGCTTAATTTGTTCCAATAGGGCATCAATGTGTTCTTTTCCAGTTTGATTGGCAACGCCTGGAATATCGTAAATCGGCTTTTCTGGATAAAGTTCTATACACTGTCCACCAACCTTATCTAGGTTATCAATCAAATGACAATCCAAACCCAAGAGACCAGCTTCAAAAACTGTAAACAGTCCAACAGGACCTGCACCAATTATGACGATATCTGTTTCTATTATTTTCGACATTAACTTACCTTCATTCCTGGTAACGCATCAGTATCAGGTCCGACCAGATAAACACCGCTTTCTTCATTACTTGCAGCCAAGATCATTCCTTCTGAGGTACCAAATCTCATCTCCCGAGGTTTTAAATTATTGACGCAAACCACCATTTTGTTGAGTAAATTTTCGGGCTCATAATATTTTTTGATTCCAGCAAAAACAGTCTTTTCACCCAGCTCACCAAGATCTAATTTTAATTGCACCAATTTATCAGCTTCCTCAATCTCACTTACCTCTACTACTTTTGCAATTCTTAAATCAACTTTAAAGAAGTCATCAATTGTAATTTCATCCACTTTTACTTGCCTCTATAAGATTATCAATTTTATCGTCTTCAATCCTTTCAATTAAGGGCTTGAAAGATTGTATTTCATGATTTTTAACTGAAACTGTTATATGTTCAAAATTATCTTCAATTAAATTCAAATAATTCTTAATTTTAAATGCAGTTTCAGGGATTATGGGTTCTAAGCAAATATTTAATATCCTGAATAAATTCATCCCAGTACTAGAAATTTTTATAACTTCCTTTTCGTTAATTTCCTCTTTAGCCAAAACCCAAGGTTGATTGTGATCGATATATTGATTTGCAGAATCTGCCAGTTTCATAATTCGTTTACAAGCATTTGAATAATCCAAATTTACATAGTCCTGGAATATCAATTTTGCTTCTTCTTTGAATTCATCAATTAGATTTTCTTCTAAATCTGAACCTAATTTATTGTCATTGGTTTTCAAAAATTTCTGTACTCTACTAGCAATATTAATAAACTTTCCTACTAAATCGGTATTAACTTTTTTTTGAAAGTCTTTCAGATCAAAATCAATATCATCGATTTTATTGGTGAGTTTTGATGCTAAATAATATCTTAAATAATCAGAATCCAATTCTGCAGAATATTGATCTGCAAGAAGAAAATTGCCTTTAGATTTAGACATTTTATTGCCATTCAAAGTTAAAAAACCATGCACGAAAACATTGGATGGTTTTTTAAATTCTGCTGCATGCAATAAAGCTGGCCAAAACAAAGCATGAAAATTGAGAATATCTTTTCCTATGAAATGATAAATTTCATACTCTGAATCTTCGCTCCAAAGATCTTTAGCTGATGCTTTATTATTTGAATCCTTTAAGAATTTTTCTAAAGTTCCAATGTAGCCAATAGGCGCATCAAGCCAAACATAAAAAAATTTATCTTCAAATCCAGGAATTTTAAATCCAAAATAGGGCGCATCTCTGGATATATCCCAATCCATCAAACCATCTTTGAACCATTCTTGAAGTTTATTAATGACACTTTCTTGTAAAGAGGATTCGTCTATCCATTTTTTTATTTCAGCTTCTAATTTTGTTAAGGAAAAAAATAAATGTTCACTATCTTTAATCACTGGAGGTTTTTTAGAAAAAATTGATAGAGGATTTATCAATTCGGTAGCTTCGTACTTTGCTCCACAAACATCGCAGTTATCACCATATTGATCTGGCGCATTGCATTTTGGACAATTCCCCTGGACGTAACGATCGGCTAGAAATAATTTTTTATCTTCATCATAGAGTTGCTTTATATTTTGTTTTTTTATATAGCCATTTTCTAAAGCTGTATTGTAAATAAGCTCACTGTATTTTTTATTTTCTTCACTATGCGTTTGATAATAACAATCATGACTTACCTGAAAAGCTTCTAAAGTTTTTTTATGAGCTTTCATGTATTTATCAACCAATTTTTCAGGAGCAATATTTTCTTCTTCAGCTTTCATCATTATGGGAGTACCGTGAGCATCAGAAGCACATAGATAAATGCAATGGTTTCCCAAAATACGCTGAGATCTGACCCAAATGTCAGTTTGAATGTGCTCTAGTAAGTGTCCAAAATGAAGAGGACCGTTAGCATAGGGAAGGGCACTAGTAACAATTAGTTCTTTTTTTTTCATCGTCATAGGAATAAGCTATTACCATGGAGAGAAAACATTTTATCTTAAATGCTAAAAGTATTCTTTTGATTTTATTGTTGGTAACTACTGGTTGTGCAACAAAAAGCAGCATGTCAGCTGATTTTAATCCTGACGATCCCTATGAAAAAAGCAATAGAAAAGTTTTCGAATTCAATAACAAAATAGATAAATTGTTTCTAAGACCGGTTACCGACTTTTATGACAAAGCTACACCTGAATTTGCTCAAACTTCAATAACCAATTTCTTTGCTAATTTGGATGATATAAGAATTTCAATAAATAACTTGTTACAAGGCAACGTAGTTGAATCCATGAGCGATATAACTCGGTTTTTCATAAATTCTATTTTTGGACTTGGCGGTTTCTTTGACGTTGCCTCAGAAATTGGGTTAGAAAAACACAGTGAAGACTTCGGGCAAACTTTAGGTAAATGGGGAGCAAAGCCCGGCCCTTATTTAATGCTTCCCTTTTTAGGACCAAGTACCACTAGAGATGCTTTTACCTTTGTCGGCGATACTGCTTTAGCTCCGGCTCTGTCTTTGGATGATAACGCTGCAAGAGTGGGTCTTATTTCTCTTGATCTAATAAATACTTACTCAGCATTTACAGGTATTGCAGATATAGAGAGCAAAGATCAATATGCTTTTTTAAGAGATGCTTACTTAGAGAGAAGAAAATACGAAATCAATGATGGATTATCGGAAGAAGATCTTTCTAATGATGAAGACTTTGAAGATTTCTAGCTAGTCAATAAAAGCGCTATATACCATAGACTGCATCTGTACTCTGATTGGATAGTAACCCGATGGCATTAACTGAGTCATTAAAATACAAATTAACTCTTCTTGAGGATCAACCCAGAAAAAAGTGCTAGCGGCGCCACCCCAGTTAAAGCTGCCAACCGAACCGGAATTTTGAGTATCAGCTAAATCAATATTGACACCAAAACCCAATCCAAAGCCAACACCTTTGTATCTTATTTCACTAAAACTTCCTTCAGAACCCATGGTAACCATATCTTGATTTTCGGGCAGGTGATTTGAAGTCATCAATTCAATTGTTTTTCTTGATAAAAGCCTCTTGCCCTCAAAAATGCCCCCATTTAATAGCATTTGACAAAAATTGTAATAATCCTCGGTAGTGGAAACTAGACCTCCTCCTCCAGATAAATGTAAGGGAGAGCTTGAATAACCACTTTTACTATCTCCCGTATCTTGAAGTCTTAGATATTCCTTGGGAGTCCTTTCATAACAAGCTGCAAATCGTTTAATTTTATTCTTCGGGACATAAAAACCAGTATCTTTCATCTTGAGAGGCTTAAAAATATGCTTTGAAAAATAATCGTCCAAAGTCATTCCGCTCAAAACTTCTACCAATCTTCCACAAATATCTGTAGCTACACTGTAGTTCCATTTATCTCCGGGGCTGAATTCGAGAGGCAGGCTGGCAATGGACTGAGAAAAATTTTCTAGGTCAAGAGGAGGAAAACTAAAATCAGTATTATCTCCTCGTGGACCACTCCAGACTTTACGNTANGCATGATCGATATTTGTTCGATAGTGAAATCCATAAGTTAGGCCAGCAGTATGAGTTAATAGATCTCTAATGGAGATTTCTCTATCAGCAGGACGAGTCATGAAATGCGGATAACTTCCAGAAACAAAGACTCGAGGATTCTTAAATTCAGGTAAAAATTTTCCAACGGGATCAGCTAACTGAAAAAGACCTTGTTCAAAGAGTTGCATCAGGGCAACACTGGTTATGGGCTTAGTCATTGAGTAAATTCTGAAAATAGTATCTTTCTCAATTTTTTTATTATTCTCGACATCTCTTAATCCAGTAGATTCGAAATGTACTACTTTTCCTTTTCTTGCAATTAAAGTTTGAATTCCAGCAAGTTTGCCATTTTTGATGTATTTCTCTTTGAAGAAATTTTCCATCGCCATTAATTTGTCTTTTGAAAGGCCTAATTTATCTGGATTGATAGTTTTCATATTTTTTCCTTTGCTGAAAGTTTAGCTTTAATAAAATCAGAATGAGCAACATAAATTAAATTGGATACCTTTCTAATTATATGTTCTTCATACTTATCTATATTCCCATCTGCATAAGCAATTTTCCACATTGATTCTATGAGCTTTACTCTCTCAGCTGCATCAAAATTATCATTTATATCGCGGGTAAACTCATATAGTGAAGTTGAATCTTCTACATTTTCTTTAGCGAGATCTATTAATTCATCTATTTCATCTTCATTTATCTGAAAATCTTTTTGCAAAGTGTTCTTCAAGGCCATCAATTCAGATTCGTCGAGAATTTCATCCGCCATACTTGTTTCTAGAAGAAGAGCAATACAAGCTTTTGTTGACGTTTTATCGTCTATGGTAGGATCTTCAGACTCTTCTGTTTGAAAAATTTTCTTAAAGAAATTCATGCTGCTTGATTTTCATTTGCCAATAAAATATTTTTTAACTCACTTTTAATTTTGTCATTTTTTTCATTACTCAACAAAAGAAGTCTAGATTTTTTTGCATTATTTAGACCTTTGAATAAATTTAACATATGAAATTTAGTCTTTATCTCATCTTTAAAATCCAATGTTTCAATATATTCAAACATTTCATCAATGACAGATATCAATGTGTTATTTGGTTCTGTGGAATTATAAAAAATACGATCCACATCAAATAATTTGAAGGGTAAGTCATAAGCAGACCTACCTACCATGATGCCATCCAATTTTTGAAATTTATCTTTTGCCATTTTGTAATCCTCTATACCCCCGTTAATGATTACATTCAGATGTTTGAAGTCTTTTTTAATTTGAAAAACTCTTTCATAGTTTAAAGGAGGTATTGTCCTATTTTCTTTCGGATCCAGTCCCTTTAAGAGTGCAATTCTTGCGTGCACGTAAAAAGTATTTACACCAATTTTAGATAATTCTTCTATGAAATAATCCAATCCCTTATTGATATCAGAGTCATCAACTCCTAATCTAATTTTTACCGAAACTTCTTTTGATGAAACCTTCATCATTTCAGATAAACAGTTTTTAACCAGATTTACATCCTTCATTAAAACTGCGCCAAAATTTCCAGATTGAACTTTAGAGCTAGGACATCCTAGATTTAAATTTATCTCAGAATAATTGTATTCATTAGCTATTAAAGTAGCTTTCTTTAGTTCCTTTGGACAACTTCCTCCTACTTGTAAAACAGTAGCATTTGAAATATTGGAATTGTTTAAGAATCTTTCAGGCTCATTTCTATTTATTGCATTGGCATGAATCATCTCGGTAAAAAGGATGGCCTTTTTGGACAATAAACCAGACAGATATCTGAAATGACGATCTGTCCGTCTCATCATTGGAGCAATGCAGAAAGATCTATCCATTAGAGAAAATAAATTACCGAGAGAACCCCAACTATAGATAAAACAATTGTGTAGGGTAATGCCATCAAAACCATTCTTAAATAGGAAAGTCCTAAAAGAGGCGCAACAGAAGAGGTTAAAAGAAATAAAAATGCTGCTTGCCCGTTAGGAGTAGCAACACTTGGTAAGTTAGTTCCGCTATTTATTGCAATCGCTAACAAATCAAATTGTTCTCTTCCTATCGCTCCACTGTCCAAGGCAGCTTTTACTTCGCTGATATAAATGGTAGCGACAAAAACATTATCACTGATCATCGATAAAACACCATTTACCATGAAAAATACTGGAATTTGAATTTCTTGTTTAAGACTTAAGACATAACTAATAACAGGGGTAAATAAATGTTGGTCATGAATAACTGCAACGACGGCAAAAAATACAACCAATAGCGCGGTAAACGGAAGAGCTTCTTCAAAAGCTTTTCCTAGTTTTGGCTCTTCTATTACACCGTTAAATGCAGTGAGCAATACAATGATCATCAAACCAATCAATCCTACGGCTGCAAGTCCAAAAGCTAGAGAAAAAACAAGTACCAAAGCAACAATTGCTTGAGTAACGATTTTCATATTTTGAGCATCAGTTCTTTCTAGAGATTCTTGTTTATCAAAATCATAGAGTATTTGCCTAATATGACTTGGAAGCTGAACTCCAAATGAAAACAAAGAAAATCTTTCTACAAGATAACAAGTAATTAAACCTGCAATGAAAACAGGAAAAGAAATCGGCAACATTTTCAAAAAGAACTCGATGAAAGACCAATCTGCAACACTTGCAATCAATAAATTCTGAGGCTCTCCAACAGTAGTTGCAACTCCTCCCAAGGCAGTTCCCACAGCACCATGCATTAAGAGATTTCTAAGAAAACCTTTGAAAGTTTGAAATTCTTCAGAGTTCTCAGAAAATGATTCTTCCTTTGAGGCAACACTTTTGTAGACGTGATAAAAACCTGCAGCTACAGCTATCAATACGGCCATCACTGTTAAAGCATCTAAAAAAGCAGACAGAAATGCTGCAGCGAATACAAAGAGCAAACACAAAAGCCTTTTATTTTTGATATTAATTAGAAGCTTAGTAAAGATATACAAAAGAAAGTCTTTCATAAAATAAATACCAGCTACCATGAAAACCAAAAGTAGAATTACTTTTAAATTCGCCTCAACTTCATAATAAATTTGTCCGGTATTCGTTAGACCCATCAAAATCGACTCTAACGCTATCAAACCCCCAGGTTGCAGGGGATAGCACTTGATTGCCATCGCCAAAGTAAAGATAAACTCTCCTAAAATGATCCAGCCCAGAATAAATCCTGCAGGCAAGCTCATAGCGTCGAATAAAATGTATATAATCGGATTAACAATCAAAAAAGAAATGATTGTGTTTTTATACCAATTAGGAGCTGCTCCCAAAAAATTATAATAAATCGAACTTATCATGGAGATTAAACTTGTTTACCTTTGAACCAGCAAATTATATAGAAAATGAACCCAAAGATTCAGTTTTCTTTGTAATATTTGATCAAAGCATCCTCTCATTTTCAAATGAAAATTTCATTAGACCCCTTACCCAAGACGAATTGACTTGGTCTTATGTTGAGGAAAAAGAAAGACATTTTCTAGGATTTTTAAACAAACAACCATGTTTTGTCATTCTTACTGAAAAAAATCTGTGTGAATTGGAACACTCAATTTTTATAGATATGCGTTCTGCTCTAGGTAGGATGCCTGATCAATTATTTGATGTTATCGCGAGGTCCATACAAATTATAAATTGGTCAAAGGATCATCAATTTTGTGGATCTTGTGGATCTTTAATGCAAAGACACGATAAAGAAAGAGCAATGGAATGCCCCAACTGCAAAGGACAACTCATTTACCCAAGGATTTCTCCGTGTGTAATTACTTTGATCTACAAAGATAATGAGTTTTTGCTGGCGCACAATAAGAATTTTCCTCCAAATTTTTATAGTACTCTTGCTGGTTTTATAGAGCCTGGAGAATCTGTAGAAAGTGCATTGAAAAGGGAGGTCAAAGAAGAAGTAAACATCAATATTAAAAATTTAGAGTATTTTTCAAGTCAAGCATGGCCATTTCCAAGCCAACTGATGTTAGGTTTTTATGCTGAATATGATTCTGGAGAATTAAAACCCGATGGGGAGGAAATTGACGATGCTCAATGGTTTACTGTAGAAAGCATGCCAACAAATATTCCCCCAGCAAATATTTCAATTTCTGGAAAGTTGATAGAAAATTTTATTGATAAATCTTAGATTTATTTATTTCTTGGATCGTTTGCCGCTCGTTCTATAGTCTTCTTTTCTTCTATAACTTCTTTTTTAACTTCTACTTCTTTTTGTTTCTTAGGCCTGCTTAACTTCCTAGGCTTTAGACTGACTTCATTTTTGACAATATTTTCTTTTTCTAAAGACAATCTAGTTTCAGTTATTTCTTTTGATTTAGATGTTTTGGTGTTTTCAGATTTTGGTTTTCTGGCATCTCTATGTTGTTTATCATCCAGTGAATTTTGAGATTTTCTCGGTTTAGAATTTGTCTTTTTATTGTCCCTAGACTTAAAAGAATTTGATTTATTTCTACCATCAAATCTATTTCTATTTTTTTGGTAGGGCCTTTTACCTTGATTCTTAGAATTTTTAGATCTCTTATTTGATTTTTGATATTTTTTCTTTGGTTTGTTGCTCTTAAAAAGTTCTAAAATTCTTTTAAATAAAGATTTTTTTGGCCTACGTGATCTTTTAATATCTAAAAGAGGCTTTTCTTCAGAAGTTTTCTTCTTACTTTTCTTTTCAAAATGATCAGCAACAGAAATACTTGATCTATTTTTTTCAGGATCTATAACCTTGCCATCTTTTATTCTTATGACTTCAAATCTAGAATCGGGTCTGGTTGCATCAGAAATTACAACAAGTTTTACACTGCTTCTAGCTTCGATATCATTTAAGCGAACTCTTCTTTCATTTAGAAGTAGTGCTGACATATCAGGAGATACAATTGCTCTTACTTCACTAGTTTTTTCTTTACTGGACTCTTCTTCGAGCAATCTAAGAACCGCGGTAGAGAGGGTATTGATATCTTGAGTCCATCTTTCTTTCAAAGATGATCTCAGTCTTTGTCTTGATAGTTCAAGTAATCCAAATCTAGAAATACGTCCAATTTGAACTCTGGCTCTATCTTCAGAAAGTGCTTCTCTCATAGCATCTTCTACAGCACGCTTATTTTCAAGTTTCATCATATCGATGAAATCTATTACAACCAATCCACCAATATCTCTTAGCCTTAATTGTCTTCCAATTTCCTCACAGGCTTCTATATTAGTTTTGACAGCAGTCTCTTCAATATCCTTGCCGGAAGTAGCTTGGGAAGAGTTGATATCTATTGCAACAAGTGCCTCCGCATCATCTATGACGATTGAACCTCCAGATGTAAGCTTTACTTCTCTTTGATAAGCAGTCTCAATTTGCGATTCAATCTGATATCTAGTGAAAAGAGGGAGAGTATTTTCATACTTATTGAGAATTTTAGCTTGATCGGGCATGACGCGTTCAACAAACTCAGAAGCTTCTTCAAAAGCTTCTTCGGTATCAACCCAAATTTCCTCAATATCTTCTTTAAGATAATCTCTTAATGCTCTAATAATGATATCGCTTTCTTTAAAAATTAAAATCGGACTATTTTTTAAAGTATTTGCTTCACTGATACCTTCCCAAACTCTTTGTAAGTATTCTAAATCCCATTTAAGATCTTCAAGATTTTTTCCTTCTCCTGCAGTTCTAACAATGAATCCCATAGACTCAGGGACATTTAAAGACGCAATTCTTTCTTTAAGTTTATCTCTTTCTTTACCCTCTAATCTTCTCGAGATTCCTGCCGCTTTTGGATTATTAGGCATTAAAACTAAATATCTACCAGCTAGGCTTATATTAGTAGTAAGAGCTGCCCCTTTGTTACCTCGTTCGTCTTTTTCAACTTGAACAAGAATTTCTTGATCTTTTTTTAAACAGTCTGAGACAGACAGTCTTGAATTACGATTGTGTTTTTTAGGATAAAATTGGGGAGAAATTTCTTTAAAAGGTAAAAAACCGTGTCTTTCTGCACCATAGTTTACAAAAGCAGCTCCTAAACTCGGTTCAATTCTACTAACTTTCCCTTTATATATATTTCCTTTTCTACGGATTTCACTGATATTTTCAATATCCAAATCGTACAAAAGGTTTCCTTCTGTTATGGCAACTCTCAGTTCTTCCGGCTGTGTAGCATTGATAAGCATCCTTTTCATAGTTTCACCTCATGAAAGTGCTTAAATATAAAATGTAATAACCCCTAAAGAGGGTTTTATTGGAAATAAATATTAGGTTTTACGCCCTAGCTACCTAACTTTATTAAATTCTTATATTTAAACTAAATTAAAATTCTTGCCCTAAAATAATATTAATAAGGGTCTTTGGAGAGTATTCTAGAGAAAATATGAAAAGAAATCTAAATTATTTATGCCAGAAGTAAAAAAAATAATTATAAATGAAAATATTTCCGGCCAAAGATTGGATAATTTTTTATTGAATCAATTAAAAGGCGTTCCAAAGTCCAAGGTTTACTCCATCATCAGAAAAGGTGAAATCAGAATTAACAGTAAGAGAAAAAAACCTTCTTATAAATTAGTAATCGGTGATGAAGTTAGAGTCCCACCAATTAAGACTTCATCAAAAGAAAGTAAATTTGTTCCTACCAATGTTATTGCTTTGCTAAGAGCCTCAATCGTGGAAGAAAATGATGATTACATTGCTTTAGACAAACCCGAGGGTATTGCCTCGCATGGCGGAAGTGGGATATCAATTGGCGTAATAGAAACGATTAGAAATTTTGGCAAATCCTATAGAGATGCAAAATTGGTTCATAGATTAGATAAAGATACATCAGGTTGCCAAGTAATTGCTAAAAACAATAAGTTTTTAAGAAACTGCAATAAATTAATCTCAGAAAGAAAAGTTAAAAAAACCTATCAAGCTATTGTCCATGGAAACTGGATTCATAAAGACGGGATCTATGAAATAAATATTGAAAAAAATATGCTTATTGATAAAGAAAGAATGGTCAGGATTTCAGATGGAGGAAAAATTGCTAAAACCTTTTTTAAAGTTATTGAATCTTCAAAGCATTTTTCGCTCATTCAGTGCGAATTGATTACAGGAAGAACTCATCAACTGAGAGTTCATCTTTCAGAATTAGGATTTCCAATCGTAGGAGACAAGAAATATGGAATAAAAGAAAACAAGTTTCCAACAAGCTCAGGTCATAAAAAAAGGATGTACCTCCATGCAAACTCTTTTATTTCCAAGGATTTGAATATTCATATAAACGTAAAGCCTCCAAAAGAGTTTAAAAAAATACTTAAAAATGATGAATAAATTTTTAAATTGCCCTAGAATTGCGTTTCTAAATTATGGCTGTACAAAAAAGTAAGGTATCCAGAGCAAGACGGGGCGCAAGACGTGCTCATAACGCCTTAAAAAAAGAAGCTCTATCACTAGACCCTGTTACTGGCGAAAAGCATCTTAGGCATCATATGACAAAAGATGGTTTTTTTAAGGGAAGAAAAATACTGGATATAAAAACAAAGGATGATCCAACCGAAGACTCCCCAAGTTAGTTAGTGTCAAAAAAAACCGTTTTAATTACTGGAGCCTCAAGAGGAATAGGTAAGGCTATTCTTGAATCTTTAAATAACGAATATTTCATTGTTGGAACAGGAACTTCGGAATCTAGTGTTCAAAGTATTTTGGAAAATATAAATTCAATGAATATTGATGGTAATGCCTTCAAATTAGATCTAGGCGATAGAGATTCAATTAAAGATTTAACTTCTCTACTCGATTCGAAAGAAATTTATCCTGATATATTGATCAACAACGCCGGAATTACCAGAGATAACATCATGTTAAGAATGAAAGATGATGAATGGGATAATGTAATTGATGTCCACCTTAATGGACAATACTTACTCATTAAATCATTTATTAAGAAAATGGTAAAAAACAGGTGGGGTAGAATAATAAATATTTCTTCCACTTCAGCTGTTCTTGGAAACAAAGGACAGGCCAACTATGCTGCAGCAAAAGCAGGGATTGAAGCAATGTCTAGATCGCTGGCTAGAGAATTAGGTTCAAGAAATATTAATGTGAATTGCGTTGCCCCAGGCTTTATAGAAACAGACATGACAAAGGAAATATCAGATGGAAATGAAGACTTTTTAGCCTCCCAAATCCCACTAGGAAGATTAGGAAAACCCAATGAAATTGCTGAAGTAGTGAATTTCTTGGCTTCAGACCAAGCAAATTATATTACAGGGCAGACTATTCATGTTAATGGTGGTCTCTATATGTAACTTGACTTGCACAAAATTGGTACATTAATTTTACGATTATTTTGAAAAAAATTTTTTTAAAGGTATATAATTCACTCAACTTTTAAATAGAGGTTCATATGAGCAGTACTGAAGATAGAGTTCGCAGGATAGTTTGCGAACAACTAGGGGTTGGTGAAGAGGAAGTGACTCTTTCTGCTAGCTTTATTGATGATCTCGGAGCAGATTCATTAGATACTGTTGAATTAGTCATGGCTTTTGAAGAGGAATTTGAAATTGAAATTCCTGATGAAGAGGCAGAAAAGATAGCTACTGTTGAGGACGCAGTAAACTATATAGATTCTGCAGAATAAGTTTTTTAAATATGTCAGAACAAAGGCGGGTTGTCGTAACTGGTCTTGGCATTGTTTCCCCATTAGGAAATGACCTAGATTCCACTTGGTCAAATATAATAAGCGGTAAAAGCGGCGCCGGTCGAATAACAAAATTCGATCCAGCAGGCTTCTCAACTACCTTTGCTGCAGAATTGAAAGGATATAATGAGGCTTCAGGACTTTCTCCAAAAGAAATTAGACGAATAGATCCTTTTATTCAATATGCACTAACTGCATCCGATCAAGCTATAAAAGATTCTGATTTATCCTTAGATGATATTGAAAAGACAAGAATAGGTGTTTCTATTGGTTCAGGTATTGGTGGATTGGGTAGTATTGAAGATAATGCTCTAATTCTAGGAGATAAAGGTCCAAGAAAAATTTCTCCTTTTTTTGTTCCAGGTGCAATTATTAATATGGCTTCTGGAAATGTTGCGATTAAATATAATTTACAGGGGCCTAACATCTCAATTGTTTCTGCATGCTCTAGCGCGGGTCACAGTATAGGTTATTCAGCAAGAACCATTTCTTATGGAGATGCAGATATTATGATTACTGGTGGCGCAGAAGCTGGAATCACTCCTTTAGGGCTAGCAGGGTTTAATGCCGCAAAAGCTCTTTCGACAAATAATGAAAATCCAGAGCAAGCAAGTTGTCCTTGGGATAAGAAAAGAGACGGATTTCTATTAGGTGAGGGCGCAGGAATATTGATTTTAGAAGAACTGGAGTCGGCAAAAAGTAGAAAAGCTAAGATTTACGGGGAGGTAGTAGGTTTTGGGCAAAGCGACGATGCATATCATATTACTGCACCTGCTGAAGATGGAAGAGGCGCCTACAATGCAATGATCAATGCTTTAAATGATTTCAAAGAAGATCATGACAAGATCGATTATATAAACGCTCATGGTACATCTACTCCCTTAGGCGATGTAATAGAAGCCAAAGCAATAGCAGAAATATTCAAAGGCAGAAAAAACTTATCTGTAAGTTCTACAAAATCAATGACAGGTCATTTATTAGGTGCTGCAGGAGCAATTGAAGCTATTTTTTGTCTACTCGCAATGAGAGATTCTGTTATTCCTCCAACAATAAATTTGAATGATCCTGATAACGAGTTTGATCTTGATTTAACTCCAAATAAATCAAAAACCAAAGAAGTCAATTTTACCATGAGCAATTCTTTTGGATTTGGCGGGACGAATGTATCTTTAATTTTTAAAAAACTTTAGTGAAATACTTATTTTTTTTGATATTTTCTTTAAATATCATTTTTTATATTTTTTTAATTTATAAGCCTTTAAATATCGAATCAGATTTTTCGATTGAAGAAGGTAATAACTTATATGAGATTTTTGCAAGTTTAGAAGAAAAAAATATATATTTTCCCAAAGCTATAAAACTAATTTTCAATATTTCTGGAATAGATAAAAAAATTTATTCAGGGAAATACAAAATTGATATTAATGATTCGCTAATTGATATTTTTAAAAATATTTATTTTGGGAAGATAATCTTAAAAAAATTTATTATTAGTGAAGGATCAAAAATAACCGATTTATTTTCAAATGAAATTATCAACAGATTTTGTCAAACTGCTAATTTCCAAAATGAATGTGAATTAGAAGGTTATGTAAAACCAGATGTTTATCTTTATGACAGGGAAATCGAATTATTGTCTATCTTAAAAAAATCCATAGAAAATCAAATGGCTGATTTAAATAAATCTTGGAATGAACGCAATAGTAAATTAGTCAACTTTTCCAAAAAAGAAATCTTAATCATTGCTTCTATTTTAGAAAAAGAATCTTGTGCAAATGAAAGAGAAAAAATATCAGGAGTTATTTACAACAGACTTAAAAATAATATGCTTCTGCAAATGGATTCAACAACAATATATGGTCTAAAAGATTTCAATGGTAACCTTAAGAAGAAAGATTTGAGAGATTCTTCCTTATATAATACTTATATGCATAAAGGATTACCCCCAGGCCCTATTTCAAATCCATCAAGAAACTCAATATTTGCAGCTGCTCAGCCAGAAGATCATGATTATTTATACTTTGTAGCCAAAGATAAATGTAGTCATGAATTCTCATCTAATTACGACGATCATCTGAAAGCAGTAAAAAAATATCAGTTACGCCAATAATGTTTATTACTTTAGAGGGTAGTGAAGGAGCAGGTAAATCTACACTGATAGAGGGCCTAAAAAAATATTTTTTAAATAACAATATAGAATTCATCTTCACAAAAGAACCTGGTGCCACAGAAGAGGGTGCAGAATTGAGAAAACTTCTTCTAGACAAAACTATAGAGCTGGATCCAATTTCCGAAACCTTTCTTCTTCTTGCAGATAGAATTGAACATGTAAAAAAAATCATTAATCCAGCTTTAGAGGAAAATAAAAACGTTTTATCTGATAGATATTTAGATTCCACTTATGCTTACCAAGGAGCAGGAAGAAAAATTAACAAAGAAGAATTAGACAAACTTATAAAACCGCTAAAATTTCCAGTGCCAGATTTGACTATTTATTTAGATTTACCAGTTGAAGAAGGGCTTATGAGAGCTAAAGGAAGAGATAGTCTAGATAGATTTGAAGAAGAAGAAATAGACTTTTTTGAGAGAATTAGAAATTCATATCTAAAGCTTGCTCAAGAAGATTCAAAGCGAATAGTCACAATAGATTCAACAAAAAGCGAAAAAGAAGTTTTTGAATTGGCAAAAAAATATATAGAAAAAAAATTAAATGAAAGCTGATTTTTTTAATAAAGAATTCAATTTACATAATATTTCACATGCATACCTTTTTGAGTGTAAAGACTCTAATGAATCTCATAAGTTAATAGATAATTTCATAAAGAAAGTTTTATGCACTTCCAATAAAGAAAAAAATATTTATTGTGATGAATGTAAATCTTGTAAATCTTTTAATGGAAATTCAAATCCAGATTATCTACAAATTTTTCCAGATGATAAAGATAAGATAGGAATTAGATCCCTTAGAGGAGACTCCGATAAAAATCGAGGAATTATAAATGTTTTAAATGAGACAACGCTAATTTCAGATGCAAAAGTAATCAAAATTAATAGTGCCGAAAAACTCAATGAAGAGGCTCAAAATTTTTTATTGAAGATATTAGAGGAGCCGCCTAGAAATTCTCATATCATCATGCTTTCTTCAAGGCCTTTTAAATTAAAGAAAACTATTTTAAGTAGATTAATAAGAATAAATATTCAACGGACAGAATTAATAAATGAATTTAATGGAATAAAAATTGATCCATTGTTTTCTGAAATTCTCTATAGAGAATATGACTTGGATGCATTGTCAGAGAGGGAATTTAATTTTTTATCGGATCTTTTTAAAAATACTATTGAATCATTGGATAACTTTAACTTTTCAAAAGAAAGAATATTAGATTCTTGGAATGATGATTATTTAAATTTTAGGTTAAATGTCTTAAAGCAGAATATTTTTCAGACAATTTTAGGGAAATTCAAAAAAACAAATAATAAAAATTTAGTAATAACTTCATCACTTGATGAAGAAAGACTTTTTTTATTTTTAGAAGAAGTCATTTCTCTTCAGGCTTTGTTGGCAAATAAGGTTCCTATTAATAGGAAAATACAATTAGACGCTATCTTTGATTTCATCCAGTGATTGGTTTTTGTAAAAAACCAATATAGGAAACGAAATTAAACATACCTGTATGTATATTGCTAAGCTACTTGAGATAATTGTATAAGTTTGTGAGATTTTATTAAGCTCCTCGTAACTTCCAGAAATTGCAGACAAGATAGTAATGGTAAGTATTGTAATGAACCAAAAAAAGCCTGCCATGAGAATGCATTGAAAAAAGTTCAATTTTGATCTTTCCCAAGAAAGATTCAGAGAGTCAAGTACTGTTTTATTTTCTAAGATTGCAAAATAATTCACAAAGATAAGTAATCCGGCAATTAATATTCCTGGGACAACAAATAAAAGTAGGCCAATACCTATACAAAGGGTAGAAATTAATGAAAGTATCAAAACTTTCAGTAAAAACTGCCATGAAATAGCGTAATACACCAAAACGTCTCTACCATTATTTTCAATCAAGTCATTAGCAATAAAAATAGCGATAATAGTAAGGAGAGGAGAAATTAAAAAATTATTAAACAACAAAAGGGCTATATCAAAATTTGATANTCCATCAGATAAGCTTGATGAAGATCCGATACTTGCAAAAAAGCCAAAAAGAAAAATTAAAGGGAGGATTTTAAATGTAAAACTCAAACCAAATTTTTTGTAATACTCAAATCCTTTAGATATTGCTTGAAGTGTCATAGAATTAATAAGGAGTTTATTATGATAGAAATATGGTCAAAACCGCAATGTCCTTTTTGCGATAAAGCAGAAAACTTATGTAAGCAAAAAAACTTTGAATATAAAAAATATATGTTGGATGTGGATTTCACCAGAGAACAATTGTTCGAAAAATTCCCTTCAGCTAGAACATTTCCACAAATCACTATTAATGGAGAATTAGTTGGTGGCTATACTGAGTTCGAAGCAAAAGTAAGATCTGAAGAATAATTGGAAATCCTTAACAACTATATTCTTTTNGTAGATAGCTTCTTTGGAAGTGCAACATGGTTTCCCTTGCTTCTACTTTCAGTAGGCATTTTTTTTACCTTTTATTTAGGTATTCCACAAATTAAATATTTTTCTAAGGGATGGAAAATTTTATTTTCGTCTGGAAAAGGTAACGAAGGCCAAACAACTCCTTTTCAAGCCTTAAGCACAGCTTTGTCAGGAACTGTTGGAACCGGGAATATTGGCGGCGTTGCCATGGCTATTTTTATTGGTGGACCTGCGGCTTTATTTTGGATGTGGATTACTGCTTTTCTTGGAATGACTACTAAATTCGTCGAGGTTTCTTTATCTCATGCTTATAGAGAAAAAAATGAATCTGGAGAAATATCAGGCGGCCCAATGATCTACATGGAAAAGGGTTTGAATATGAAATGGCTTGGATTAGTTTTTGCCTTTTGTTTGTTAATCAGTACTTTTGGTTCTGGAAACATGCCTCAGATTGATAATATTTCTAGTACTATTGAATCAAGCTTTGGAATAGATCCTTTAACAACTTCTCTTATAATGAGTTTGTTGGTCGCTCTTGTAATAATAGGCGGAATAAAGAGAATATCCGTAATTGCTGCTTCAATAGTGCCTTTAATGGCGTTTCTCTATTTGATTGGAGGCCTGAGTGTACTCATCTTTAACTATGAAAATATAATTCCTTCTTTTCAAGTTATCATTCTAGATGTATTCGAAGGAACTTCAGTCGTTGGAGGTTTTCTCGGCGCTTCTTTTTCTTTGGCATTCACATACGGGGTTGCAAGAGGATTATATTCCAATGAGGCAGGTCAAGGATCTGCTCCAATAGCACACGCAACCTCAAAAACTAAACACTCTGTCGAAGAAGGATTTGTTTCAATTTTAGAACCATTCATAGATACGATAATTATTTGCACCTTAACCGGCTTGGTAATACTTTCTTCAGGAGTTTGGACAGAAAAATTTACTAATAACTTTGAAAAAACATCTATGTACTTAGTACAGGGCAGTTTAGATGAGAAAAGAGATGGTAAAGAAATTTTGAAGTTTTTATCAGGAGGTAATTCCTCTTTAAAAAACTTTACAGGAGAACTAAATATTAAATCAGGAAGAATTTTAGAGAATGTAACTATCCTGAATAACAGATCTATAGCCGAAGAGGTAATTGTCAATAAGAATGGCATACCTTTTTCAGGTAAAGTGAAAATTATCAATAACGAATTAGATGGTAATTTTGAGTTTGTTGGTAAATCACTTGTAAAATCTGCAGTTCTAACAAGCAAGGCATTTAATAAAGGATTTTTTGGTAGTTACGGTGAGTACATTGTTTCTATTGGTTTACTGCTCTTTGCATTTTCTACAGTAATTACTTGGGCTTATTATGGAGATCGTTGCACAGCTTATTTATTTGGAGAATCTTCAATAATTTATTATAGAGTTCTTTATATATTTGCTTTTTTTGTTGCCGGAAGTGGTTACCTAGATACCGAAGTTATCTGGAACTTTGCTTTGATTACTGTTGCTGCAAGTACTTTACCCAATTTAATTTCAATTTTTCTTTTAAGAAATGAAATGAAAACTCTAATTTCATCCTATAAACAAAAATCTGATGGTTGATGTTGTTATCATTGGCGGTGGTGTAATAGGACTTAGTATTGCCCGAGAGATTTCTAAATCCGGAAGAGAAATTATTGTTCTTGAAAAAAATGATAGAGCGGGTGATGCAACTTCATCTCGAAATTCAGGCGTTATTCATGCAGGGATTTATTATCCTGAAGATTTTTTAAAGTCAAAGCTTTGCGTCGAGGGAAATAGACTTATATATGAATATGCCAAATCAAAAAAAATAAATCATAAAAAATATGGAAAATACATAATTGCAACAAAAGAGTCTGAACTTTCAAATTTAGAAGCAATTTTTTTTCAAGGAAAAAGAAATAAAGTAGAAATTTGTAAAGTAGAAAAAGAACAGGTTCTTGAAGAAAATCCAGGATTAATATTTCATGAAGCACTTTATTCTCCTTCTTCAGGAGTAATTGATGTCCCTGAATACGTAACTGCATTGGAAGGCGATATTCAACATTTTGGAGGTTTAATATCTTTACGAACCTCTTTTTTAAGTTCTACGATAAAAAAAAAGAAATTTATAATTAATTGTAAGGCTGATGATTATTTTTCAATAGAAAGTAAATGCTTGATTAATTGCAGTGGCTTAAGTAACGAGATTACTTTAAAAAATATTGAAAGCTTTCCTGTCGATAAAATTTATCCAAATTATTACGCAAAAGGTCATTATTATAAATATTCTGGAAGGTCTCCTTTTTCAAATCTTATATATCCAGTATCTGGACAACATAGTCTAGGTATTCATGTTGGTTTCGACTTAGCTGGCGGTATGAGATTTGGTCCAGATGTAGAATTTGTCGATCAAATAGATTATTCTTTTGATGAATCATTAAAAGATAAATTCGTTGATTCAATTTCACGTTATTGGCCTGAAATTAACCCAAATAAATTACATCCAGACTATACTGGCATAAGACCTAAGATAACCAAGCCAAATGAGTCCATGAGAGACTTTAGTATTCAAACTTCGGACCATCATGGAATAAAAAACTTTATAAATTTACAAGGTATTGAAAGTCCTGGCCTGACTTCATCTTTAGCAATAGGAAAGCTAGTTAAGAATCTTTTATAGAAAGAGCTTTTAGAAAGGCTAATTCTTCAGAAGTTTCTCTTAATGACGAAAGCCTTCCACTTTTTCCTGCGTGTCCCCCAATCAAATTCATTTTTAAAAGTATAGGATTTTTAGACGTAGTATGTTCTCTAAGTTTGGGAACATATTTTGCAGGTTCAAAATATTGAACTTGAGAGTCAAATAGACTCGAGGTGACTAAAACAGCAGGGTAGGGCTTAAAATCAATGTTATCGTAGGGTGAATATTTTTTAATATAGAAATATTCTTTTTTTATAGCTGGATTTCCCCATTCTTTATATTCAAAAGTTGTCAAAGGAATACTTTCATCTGACATCGTTGTCAGGACATCAACAAATGGTACAGCAGAAACAATTCCTTTATATAAGTCCGGCTCTATATTTATTACAGCCCCCATCAACAAGCCACCTGCACTACCTCCCATAGCAAAAACCTTTTTTTTATTTCCATAATTTTTTTTAAGCAAACCTTTTGTACAATCAATAAAATCAAAAAATGTATTTAATTTATACATCATACGTCCTTTATCGTACCAATCTCGCCCCATATCTTGTCCACCTCTTATGTGAGCTATCGCAAAAATAAAACCATCATCAACTAAAGGTAGGAATGACAATTTAAAAGATGGTTCAACGATTAATCCATAAGAACCATAGCCATACATTAATAACGGAGCAGATTTTAAATTAATCCCTTTTTTATGAATAAGTGATACAGGAATTTTCCCTCCATCTCTTGCTTTGATGATAATCCTTTTAGTTTCATATCCAGTTTCTTTAAAATTATTTAACTTTTCTTGCCATAATTTCTTTTTCTTTCCAGAAAGGAAATTGCAGGAATATATTGTTAATGGAGAACTGAGGCTTGAATAACCATATTTGAAGGAATTTGATTCATATTTAGAGGAGCTAGACTTAAGAAAAGCTTCATAAGAAGGGTCTTTAAACTTTATGTAAGTCTTATTCTTATTTTTTTTATCTACATAAACTATTTGAGGAAGACCATTTTTTCTCGTTTCAAGAACAATATAATCTTTGAATATTTGAAAATTTTCTAAAAGTTCATTTTTTTTATGTGCAGTAAAAATTTTCCATTTCTTTTCGTCCTTACTCTCTTTCTTTGTCACATATAAAGCAAAATTCTTCTGATGATTTTTATTACTCATGACATAAAAATTGTCAGGAGAATCATCGATATAATACAAATGATTTTTTTTTCTTTTCAAAAATAGCGTCAACTGTAAATTATCCTTAGTTAGATCAAGATATCTAAACTCATTGGACTCTGTTTTAGATATTTGAAGAAATAATTTTTTTTTGGTTCTACTTAAAGATAGACTTAAATTAAATTGATCATCCTTTTCTTTATAAATTAATACATCTGCTGCTTTTTTTGAATTTAGCTTATGATAAAAAAGTGAATTAGTTATTAAAGTTTTTGGATCCTTTTTTAAATAAAAATAACCTTTAGAATCTGTACTCCAAATAACTCCGCCTGTAGAAGAGCATTGATTTTTCTCGATTATTTTATTTTTATTAATATCTTTGACAACAATAGAGTATTCGCGTCTGCCATTAAGGTCTTCACCATATGCGATTAATTTATGATTTCTAGATGGCTGGATACCGGAGATTGAATAATAATTCTTATCTTTAGCTAATTTATTTACATCGAGCAATAATTTCTTTTTATTTTTATAAATTCTAAAATATTTTCTGTGTTCAGATGTAACTGAGATTGATGAAAAGTACTTATATCCATCAATTTCTGTAGGATAACTCTTCTCTAAGTTTGGTATCCTCTTCTTATAACTGAGGAAAATTTCATTTCCAGTTATTTTATTTTTTTTGAACCAATTATCTGAATATCTATTTTCTTCTTTTAAATAATTAAGTACTTCTTTATTCTTTCTGCTGTCATCTCTAAGCCAATAATAATTATCAATTCTCTCGTCACCATGAGTTATCAATTTTTTTTTAATTTTTTTTGGTACAGGAGGCTTCATAATTATTTTTTTTTAAGGCTATACTAAAATAAATATTATGTTTTGTTTAATTAAAATAATATTTAGAAATTAATTAAGGAGCTTTCGTGGGATCAGTATTACAAGTAAATAACATTCATATCTGGTATGAAGAGTTTGGCGACAAAAATAACGAGACAATACTTCTTATCATGGGTGCAAATGCTAATTGTAAACAATGGCCCCAAGAATTTATTGATGAATTAACAGCAAAAAATTTTCGAGTTGTAAGATTTGATAACAGAGATGTTGGCAAGTCTTCTTGGTTTGGTAAGGAACCTAGATACAATAAATTTTTAAAAATTCTTCCTGAATTCTTTCTAAAAATTATTGTAAATAGAATTTTTGGTTTAGTGGTAGATAAAAAGGGAAAGTTTAAATTTAGTGAATCTGCTTCTGTGCAATACGATTTATCAGATATGGCAAATGATGCTGTATCACTTATGGATTCACTGAATATTGAAAAAGCTCATATTGTTGGAGCTTCTATGGGTGGAATGATCACACAAATCATAGCTCTTGATCATCCTGAGAGAGTAAAAAGTATCACTCCAATAATGACCACTCCTGGAATACAAAATGAGTCCTTATCTGGGCCTTCTCAAGAATTGCTTAATGCAATGCAAAAATCTTTTGTCATGAACCTAAAAGGTAGAATTGAAGATGGTGTAGTAGAAATATATAAGCAACTTACAGGATCACGATTTCCCTTTGACGAGCAAAGCTTTAGAAAAAAACTAGCCCCTATAGTTGAGCATGGTAATAATCCTTTTGCTTTACATGGAGCTGCAATTGGGGCTAGTCCTGATAGATCAAATAGATTAAATGAAATCAGTGTTCCAACTCTAGTGATTCATGGTACTGAAGATGCAATTCTACCTTTGGATCATGGAATAGCTTTGGCAGAGGGTATTAAAAATTCTACAAGGATGATAATGGATAGAGTAGGACATGAAATTCCAGAACAACTCTATTCTGAAATTATTAATGGTATTGTAGAAAATATTAAAAGAGCTTCTTAGTTTTAGCTTAAATACTTTGTTGTATTTAAGATAAAAATTTCTTTTATTTGTTCCTGATTTAAGCCTTGAACAACATTGAGTCTTAAGAAGAATAAAAATGACATACACTCGAATATAATTTCTCTTTCGGATTTCTTTTTTTCTTTAATTTCTGGAAGAATTGAATAAACGAAATTTCTCAAAATTTGATTCCAAGAAAACATATTTTGTCTTAGATTTTTGTCTCTCCAAATATTTCTAAGATTCCAACGAATTATATTTTGATTTTTAACAAAAAATTGAACAAGAGTAGAGGAAATATTTTCAATTCTTTTTTCTAAATTATCTTTTTTATTAATTTTTGAAAAATAGCTTGTAAATTCTTCACCAAGCTTTTGATCCAAGCTAGCTTGAAGGAATTCTTGATCTTTGAAATGACGAAAAATTGTCCTTGTACCAATATTTGCTTCTTTAGCAATAGAATTAAATGACATACTATCTATATTCCCTTTTCGAGCAATTTTTATGGCAGTGTTTAGGATATGATCTGCGGTAGATTCACTTCTTAATTTTCTTCCGTCTTTTTTTAACTTGTTCACAAAATTATGGCAGTATTGCTGTCAAAAGTTATTGACACTCTTACTGTCACATTTTATATTCAATTATTAATTTTAATCAAGGAGATAAAGTAATTGCATTTAATAATTAGCTTCGTAATTGTAAGTGTCTTAAATTTTTGCCTATCCATAAATATTTATGGAGAGGAAATTAGAGAGGGTATTTTAAGAACTCCTGATGAAAGATTTGAAAATCTGAAAGATTATCCTTTTAAACCTAATTACATGATGATTGATGGATTGCGAATCCATTATCTAGATGAAGGTCCAAAGGATGCTGATCCTATATTTCTTCTTCACGGAGAACCTGCCTGGAGTTATTTATTTAGAAAAATGATACCTGTTCTTACCGCACAAGGTCACAGAGTAATTGTTCCAGATTGTGTTGGTTTTGGTAAATCAGATAAGTTTCTTTCAAAATATGATTATTCTTACAAACATCATGTGGATGTAATGAAGGAACTAGTCCAAAGATTAGATCTTCAGGATGCTACTTTTTTTGGTCAAGATTGGGGAGGTCTGGTCGGTTTAAGAGTGGTTGGGGAGTTACCAGATCGATTTAGTCATGTGGTTGTATCAAACACAGGAATGGTAGCTAGATCCGGTGTAACAGCATGGCTATTTGAAAAATTTGTTCAATTTAGGGTCTGGTGGATTGGACCAATTACCTTTGAAGAGCTAATTGTTAAAGCGAAAGATGCTTTAACAGTTGAAAATCCTTCTCCTACAACAGGAATTTCAATGTTTAGCAATTGGATAGCATATTCATATTACGCCGATGACATGAATATTGCTGGGATTATTAAAAATTTTGGTGGAATAGATTTATCTGAAGAAGAGGCTTATGCTTATGAAGCTCCTTATCCTTCAGGATTATATAAGTCTGGAGCTCATGTTTGGCCGTATCTCATTCCAACACAACTTCCAGAAAATGAAAAACTATGGAAAGAAGTTTATGAAAAATGGGACAAACCTTTTTTGGTAGCTTTTGGAGAAAACGAAAGAATTACTCTTCCTATGAAAGCTGACTTTTTGGAACGTATTCCTAATCCAACTGTCATAACTTTAGGAGGAGCAAGTCATTTTGTGCAGGAAGAAGTTGGTCCAGAGCTTGCACAAATTATTAGTGATTTTATTCAAGGAAAGCCAGTAGCGGATTTACCAGCTAAAAATTGAAAATTTCTGTTATTAGTAGAAGGTTGACTATTTAGATCTCCTTTCTTTTAATAAAAATGATATAAATTTGGTAAGATAATTTTTCGATTCTAGGAGTATCTTCATGACAGATCCAATAAAGCTCATAGGAAATGTTGCATCACCATATACAAGGAAGATGGTTGCATATCTAAGATATAAAAGAATTCCATATGAAGTAATTTGGGGTCAACCAGAAGATATTCTTAAGAGGATGAATATTGAACCTCCAAGACCTATTCTCTTACCAGTTTTTATTTTAGATCGAGATGGTCAAGCAACAGCAGTAACTGATTCAACACCGCTCATAAAAGAGTTTGAAGACAAATACCCAGATAGACCAGTTCTTCCTAAAGACCCAGCACTAAACTTTATTAATGTTGTTTTGGAAGATTTTGGCGATGAGTGGTGTACAAAATTTATGTTTCACTACAGGTGGCATTTTGATGAAGATGCTGACAACGCAGGAACTATCTTACCTCTNGGCATAAACAGTAATTTAAAAGATGACGAGTTAGCTTTTTTTAAAGAGCATTTTGCAAAAAGACAAATAGATAGATTATGGGTTGTTGGTTCAAATAATGATACTGCTGAATTTATAGATAATAGCTATAAAAAAGTACTTACTATTTTTGAAAAACATTTTAAAGAACAACCTTTCCTTTTAGGAAACTTTCCATCGTCCTGCGATTTTGCAGTTTATGGACAATTTACTCAATTAGTAGGGTTTGACCCTACTCCTAGGAGAATAGCTTATGAAATTTCACCCAGAACCGTCGCTTGGGTAAGCACGTTAGAAGATAGAGGAGGATTATCTTACTCAGACGAAAATAAATCTTTAGATTCTCTTAGCGATTCAATCTTAGACCTCTTTAAGGAATTATCAATCTCCTACATACCAACCATGATAGAAAATCATAAAGCCGTAAATGAAGGCGAAAAAGAATGGTCTGTTGATCTTGCAGGCTATCCTTGGAAACAGAAATCTTTTCCTTATCAAGCAAAGTGCCTTGATTGGATAAGAGAAGAATTCAAAAAACTGGATACTGAAAATCAGGAAAAAGTTTTAATTTTTTTAACGGCAACTAATTGTCAATCTTTAGTGGAGTAATCATGAACAGAATAATTGAAATGCTGGGTTGCAAATATCCAATCATTCAATCGCCAATGGGCTGGATTGCAAGGAGCCAACTTGCTTCTGCTGTATCAAATGCTGGAGGTTTTGGGATTATAGAAACGTCCTCTGGAGAAGTGGATCAATGTAAGGATGAAATAAGAAAAATGGCTTCACTTACAAATAGTCCTTTTGGAGTGAATCTTCCAATTCTATTTCTTTCCGATGAAAGTATGTTGGAAGTAGTAATTGAAGAAAACGTTAAGTTTGTGACAACCTCTGCTGGAGATCCAGCGAAATATATCCATAAGCTCAAGGAAGCAAATATAAAAGTTTTTCATGCAGTTCCAAGCTTGGCAGGAGCCCTTAAGGCAGTCGATGCCGGTGTAGATGGTTTAGTAGTGGAAGGAACAGAAGGAGGAGGTTTCAAAAGTCCTGAAGAAGTAGGCTTGCACGTCTTGATTCAATCCATACGTAAGCATACAGACCTACCTATTGTTGCTGCTGGAGGCATTGTTGATGGTATTGGTATGGCAGCAGCATTTGCTGCAGGTGCTGATGGAATACAAATGGGCACAAGGTTTGTTTCTTCTCTAGAAAGCCCAGTTCATGAAAATTTTAAAGGAGCAATTGTAAATGGTTCTGAACAAGGTACTTACATACTTAATAAGAAGGCAAAACCATGCATTAGAGCCTTAAAAACAGAGTTAACAGATAAGATTTATGAAGAAGGACTTATGGATATGTCTGCTCTAAGTAGAATAAAGGATTTATATTTTGGCGGCGACATGAATGCAGCGCCTGCTTTAGCAGGTCAGTCTATAGGTCTCATAAATGAAGTATTACCAGTAGAACAAATCATCAAACAAACCATGCAAGAATTTAATTCTGTATGTGAATCTTTATCCAACTCTAAATTTGAATTATGAAAATTTTAAGAACCCCAGATAGCGCTTTTGAAAATGTAAAAAATTATCCTTTTGAACCACACTACACAACCATACAAACTCACGATGGATCTGAATTGAGAATTCATCACGTTGATGAAGGACCTAAAGATGGCCCAATTCTATTGGCTATGCATGGCCAACCGGTTTGGAGTTATTTATACAGCAGAATGATTCCGTTCTTGGTAGATGCAGGCATAAGAGTTATTGCACCGGATTTACCTGGCTATGGAAAGTCTGATAAACCTGCATCCAGGGAAGACTATTCGTATCAAAGACAAGTTGATTGGATGACGGATTGGGTTAAAGCCAATGATTTTAAAGACTTAACTTTTTTCGGTCAGGATTGGGGAGGTCTTATAGGACTAAGAGTAGTAGCAAATGAACCTGATAGATTTTTCAAGGTTGCAATGGGCAATACAGGTCTTCCTTATAACCCTGATACCCCTCAAGAAGTAATAGATAAAGTTAAAGCGTTTAGAGATAGCGATATAAGACTTACTGTGATGTCCATGCAAAAAGAAGTTAGTCAAATGGACGGGAAGAATCTTGCTGATGATAAAACACCAGCTAGTCCTGCTCTTAAATTTATGTATTGGCAGAAATTTTGTTGGGATACAGAAGATCTACCCATCGGTTTTTTGATGTCAAATATGATGGGAAAAAATTCCACTCTAAAGACACTTATTTCTTATTTATTCCTCAAATTAGGATTAAGAAAGTTATTTCCGTTAAACAAAGTTATAGATCATGCATATGAAGCTCCATTTCCAGATCCATTGTTTAAAATGGGTCCGCGCGCCATGCCAAGTCATGTTCCTACAATTCCAGACCAGTCTTTAAATGCAGTGAGAGAAGCCAGAGAAGTTTTTAAAAATTGGAATAAACCTTTTTTAAGTGTCTTTGCTGGAGATGACCCAGTAACTAATGGTGCTGAAAGAGATGTTTTGAATATGTGTCCCAATGCAAAAAGTGCGCCTCACATAGGAGGAGGGCACTTTTATCAATGGACTCGACCTAAGGAACTATCTGACTTACTCGCTAATTTCATTAAAAAGAATGATTAATTATGTTAGAAATGCTTTTTCCAAAATCTGCAGATAATAATTATTTAGGTTATAAGTTTGTTTTCTATGCCTTTATTCCATTTCTGTTACTAATGACGTGGCGTTCTGTCATTCACATGTCTTTCGAGGAATTTGGATTGCATGGTATTGCTAATGTAAAAGTATTAACTGGTAATCCAGATCCAATGCCGCTGATATATGCTTTTTTTTCTGCATGGGGTTTAGTTCAACTTATATTTTGTGCTTTCTCGTGGATAGTCGTCATAAAATATAGATCTTTAATGCCTTTAATAATTCTAGCCTTCTTAGTTGAATGGTCCGTTAGAGTATTTAATTCAAGTCAAATTGTTAATAATTCAATTTATTCTGATGGAATCACGCCCGGAATGGTTTACGCACCTTATATGACTTTGTTCTTATTTCTTCTACTTGTTTTTTCTTTGATTAAAAAAAATTGACCTAATTTGATACAAAACTCCTATTTTTTCTCTTGTAATATTTATAAAAATATTTTGGGAGAAAATTATGAAAAATATAAAAATATCTTTAATTATTCTTTTAAGCTCTATATTTTCATTAAATCTTAGCGCTGTTCCAGAAGGGGCGTTTACGACTCTTATGGTTCAAGCAAAAGATATTGATAAGTATGTTGATTTCTTAAAAGAAAATGTAGATTTTGATAACTTCGGATCTGAACAAGCTGGTTATTGTAAAACCAGAACAGGAGAGAGCTATCAGGGACAAATGTTCATTTACAATGCATTCACAAGTGTTGAAAAAGCCATAGGTTTTATCGAGTTGTATGACCCAGCAAGTGCTAATTTTGATCTGAAACAACTTAGATCAATCAAATATTCATCGGCCTTTAAACCTTTAAAAGATTTTGAAGCTAGAGATGGGTATCACAGACTTTGGAGAGTAAAGCTCAATGATTGGCAGGCTTTTTCAAATTCAATGACGAAACTTCAAAAAGAACTTGATGCTGCAGGTCACAAAATGATGATTGGTGTATTTGCTCAACTTGGTGGTGGATTTGCTGAAACCGGAATGTTTCATCTAAGAACCATTACCGAAACAGCAGCAGAAACTGGAAAAATTATAGATGAGTATTTTAGAGGAGCAAGTTGGGCTGCTACTTGGGATGATGCTCAGCAATACATAGATGAAGAAGTTGAAGAAACTTTTGAGTATTGTGAGACCATTTATACAAGAAATTAGAGGTAAGTCATGAAAAATAAAATCATTTATTTATTTCTCACCGCTTTATTGTCTTTTAATCTATTTTCAAATGAGAATATATTGAGACCTGGCAGTGGTGTTTATGAATTCCATTTTTTTAACGTAACTAATCCAGCAGAGTTTGTAGCTGCCATTGAGACCTTTGATTCTTCGTCTTGCGCTGCCAAATGGAGAAACGAATCTGGAGCAAATGTAGGCCTTTATTCTCGTATGGGAGGAGGGCATTCACATATTATTTTAGTTGCATATGAAAATTATGCCATGATGCAAAAAGGGCAAAATATCTTTGCTTCTTGTGCAGCATCTTCAGAAATGAATGTAGCCTTTGATAAAACTTCAGTTAGTGAAGATTATTATAATTACGTTACCGAGCTAGTTTTAGAGGCTGGCGATTGGCGATTGAATACAGTTTTTTCTAATATTGAAGTTAAGGTAAAAACTGGAAGTCAGGCATCTTACATAGAAGCTTACAAACTGCTAACAGATTCCACTGCTGATTCATTTGGTTCGTATGGCATCAATAGAGTAGTGTATGGAAACAAATACGTATCTCATATGTTGTATAACGGATCTAACTCCATTCAAGAACTAAATGATGCTCTAGATGAAGTTTACGCTTCAAATGAATTCAAGTCTTTCAATAGAAAGGTTGGAAACATTAGAAAATTAGTAAACTCTACACTTGCTCAATTGGTTAAAGCATATCCAGCTGAAAGATAGTTAGATTACAAGCCGCTCGTTTATGAGCGGCTTGTAAACAGAAAAAAAATTAACTATTATTTTCCCAATGAAATCTTGGTAGTTTTTTAACTCCTTTATCTATTTGTTTAGCCCAAATATCAGATAATTCTTTGAAAAAAGGAGAATCAAGTTTTAATTGCTCTTGAAAATCTAAGTTTATTTGGTCTTTTTTAAAGACAATCAAATCTATTGGAGGACCAACAGTCAGGTCAGATCTCATTGTAGAATCTAATGACAGAAGGGCAACTCTTGCTGCATCTCCTATAGAAGTGTCTGGATGAATCATCCTATCTAAAATAGGCTTTCCATACTTAGTTTCTCCAATTTGCATATAAGGTTGCTCGTCTGACATATGTATGTGATTACCTTCTGGATATACCAACATTAAATTTGGCTCTTGACCTTTAATTTGTCCTCCTACAATAAAATGAGAACCTAAAACAACACTATTTTGAGAAGGATTTTCATTTGCTAATGACTGATACTCAACATTCAACTCTCCCACATAAGCAGCAACATCATCTAAATCTTCACAGGTATTAAGGCTTCTTGATACTTCAGCTGATGACAGATCTTTTTCAATGCGATGATACACCGCTTGAGAGGTAGCTAAATTTCCTGATGTTAAGATGACAAAAGCCCTATCTCCAACATTAAAAGTGAACATTTTTGAATAAGTACTGACGTTATCTAAACCAGCATTGGTTCGGGAATCAGAAGCAAAGACTAGACCGTCTTCAATTTTTATTGCAACACAATAGGTCATTTTGGGCTATAAATTGGACCTCAGTAATATTATAAATGAATGATATATTGAGTTTTGGTAAATATACTAATAATTATATGAAATTAAAGTGGTCAAATTACGAATTGGCTAAATCTTTTGATGAATATATTAATTCTGATAATAAGGTAAGAAGCCACATTAGAAAGATTGGTAATTTCTTTGAATCTTTATCTTTAACAGAACTACAGGAGCTTAATAGCTCTACCGAATCCTCTATAAAGTCACTAGGTATAAATTTTCGTGTGTATTCTGACACAGGCTCTGAGGAGAGGAATTGGCCTTTGGATTTTATTCCTAGAATAATTAAAAAGAAAGAATGGGATCAAGTAAGTAAGGGTCTAATTCAGAGAACTAAGGCGTTAAATTTATTTATCGAAGATTGTTACAACGAACAAAAGTTTTTAAAACAAAGTTCTATGAATGATGATCTGATACTGAAATCAAAAGCATATTTTTCTTTTTGTAAAAACGTAAAGCTACCTAATTCTGCTTGGTCTCATATTTGTGGTTCGGATTTAATAAAAGATATAAAAGGTGATTTTCATGTATTAGAAGATAATTTAAGAATACCTTCAGGTGTTTCTTACATGCTTGAAAATAGATATGTAATGAAAAGAGTTTTCCCTGATCTATTCTCTCACTATGGTGTATCTAGAATTGATGAATATCCTCTTCGTTTGTATGAAACACTAGTAGATTCATCCTTTAGAAATACTAAGTCTCCAGAAATAGTATTACTCACTCCTGGAATTTATAACTCAGCATATTATGAACATTCTTATTTAGCTCAACAGATGGGCATAGATTTAGTAGAGGGGAGAGATCTAGTTGTAAAAAACGGATATGTCTACAAAAAAACAATAGAAGGTTTGTCAAAAGTTGATGTGATATACCGTAGAGTAGATGATGCTTTTTTAGATCCTGAAGTTGGAAATCCTAAAAGTGTTCTTGGGGTAAGAGGGTTGATCAAATGTTGGAAAAACAAAACAGTATCTATCGTTAATGCGCCTGGATGTGGCATCGCTGACGATAAAGCAGTCTATAGATACGTTCCAGAGATGATTAAATTTTATTTGGATGAGGAATACATTCTCCCCAATATAAAAACTTATCTTATGAGTAAAAAGAAACATAGAGATTATGTTTTTCAGAATATTAGAAAAATGGTTATAAAGCCTGTTGCTGAAGCAGGGGGGTATGGAATAGTTATTGGTAAAACCTTAAATAATGAAACAGAAGAAGAAATCAAAAAGAAGGTCTTAGGAAATACAAAAAATTATGTCGCTCAACCATTAATTGATCTATCCACCACACCAACTTTTAGTAGAAACGAAATTTCTCCACGTCATTTAGATTTAAGACCCTTCATCCTTTCAGGAAAAAAAACTTACGTAACGGTGGGTGGATTAACTAGAGTAGCTTTAAAAAAAGGATCAACTGTTGTTAATTCTTCCCAAGGGGGAGGAAGCAAAGATACTTGGATAGTTGAAGCATAATGTTAAGTAGAAGTGCTAAACATCTTTACTGGTTAGCCAGATATATCGAACGAACTGAAAATATAGCTAGGATGATAGACGTTAATTTAGAACTAATTCTTGATTATCCTGTAGATCATTCACTCAACTGGAAACCATTAATAGATACTCTAGATGCAAACCAATACTATGAAAAGAAATACAAAAAATATAACGAAGATAATGTTTTAAGTTTTCTTTTTGAGGGGACTAATAATTCTAGTTCAATAAAAAATTGTTTGGACATGGGTAAATACAATATTGAAACAGTAAGAGATGACTTACCAAAATCTGCAAGTATCAGTTTGAACCATCTTCACGATCATATTTTTAATGAATCTCTTATAAAGATTCATAAAAGAAAAAGATTGCCTTACATAACAAATATAGTGGACCTTACCCAAGAATTTTTTAGTTCGATAAATGACAATCTTTCAAGAGGATACGAATTTGAATTTATAAGATTAGGTAGATTTTTAGAAAGAATAGATATGATTTCGCGAATCATAGATTGTCTATGCATTACAAAAAGTGATAAAAAGACCTATGACTTTTCTACGATGGAGTGGATAAGTTTGTTATCAATATTATCCGCTCAAGACGCATTTAGAAAGGTATCGAAAGGAGAGGTTGATAGAGAAGAAGTAATAAACTTTCTTTTACAAGACGATAGCTTTCCTAGATCAATTACTAGATGCCTTTCAGTATTAAGACTTTGTTTAGACAGTCTTCCTAAAAACGAAAAGATAATTCTTAAAATTAGAACTTTAAGACTAAGATTTGATACAGCATCATTTGAAAACTTTGATGATAATAAATTACATATATTCCTAGATAAGTGTCAAAAGGATCTTATTGCAATAGATAAGCTAGTAGAAAAAACATATTTTTGATTATTTTTAAATAGGGAAGGCCTTTAAGCTAAGCAAATAAAGTACATCTATATTCGTATAATATATATTATGTTAAATAAAGATTAAATAAAAAATAAAACTGTGGCATATGAACTTACAAATAAACTGCCAGTAATAGCTTGTATATTTCTGTCAATTTCATACTCTCGTCCAAGTATTTTGATAAAAACTGGAGGCACACCATTAATATCATTTAATTCTCCATCGAAAAGCTTAAGACCAAAGACTGTTGCATAGAACGAAAATATCCATAAGAAAATAAGAAGGATTACTATTAAATGATTTGTAATTGAATAAAAGAACCACAATAATGCAAAAGAGAGCAATGCTGTTATTATCATTGCATTAACCTGCCAAACTAAATGAAAACGTGCATGGCCCGTCCATAAAGGATTTGTAGCATGAGATTCATTAAAATCTATTAAAGGAGTTAATGTGCCAAATCCAATACAAATAAAAGTTAATAAAACCTTTGAAATAAATATTAATTCAATTTGGGTAAAGATAAGGGCGTATATTGACCAAATGATAGATAGGCCAACAACAGCACCAAAGACGTCTTGCATTTTAAGGGCAAAATTAAATGCCCTGCTTCTCTCTTGTGGATTAAGCATAATTCCTCACGTTTGTGACAGAAATTATAACTTAATTTTAATAGCCGCTTCCGCCGCCTCCTCCAAGACCACCTCCACCTAAACCACTGATTCCGCTTGAGGCTGTTTGATCTTTTATGAGTATTGTCCCTCCCATTCCTGAGTGGGCACTACAATAATAGTACAAAGTGGTAACGCTAGAAGAATTTGGCATAGTAATTGTAATTTCGTTAGTTCCTGAGTTAACGGTTACATCAGTAGTAAATTCAGATCCTCCACCGTGAGTACCATTTGCCGTAGTTGAGAATTTAAAAGGATGTGCAGAGGGATAAGAAAATTTATAAGTTTGACCAGCCTTAACAACTAAAGTTTTTTGTTGTACTCCATCAATGAAATATCTATTACCAGTTCCTGCTCCCACTACCTTAGCTGCAGCTTGAACTGCAATTGTTTTGGAAGTTGAATTTGGAGTATTCACGGTTGTAGGAATAACATCTGCATGAATTATTTCGTTTGTTGTTTTAGCAATTTGGTTATAAAGATTTGTTTTCGAATCAGACCTAATCCAGGTATTAAATTCTGTAACAAATTCGGAGAGCGTGTAGTATTCAGTTCCATTTTTCCAAAAGACGTCCTCAAAAGCATCTTGCCAACCATTTCCAGACCTTACCAACTCTGCTTCTTGCCAAGCAGTATAATATTTAGACATCGCAGCATTGAAATTTCTTTCATCTACACTCCAAAGATAAAGCAAGGCACTAGCACCTGCTGAATATCCTATGTTTCCTGATAAATTAAAATCTGCCAGACTTCTACCTGCATCACCTGCAAAATAATCAAATGCTATTCCAAAATGATCTTCAAACTGTTGTGTTGGATTAGTAGAAATTCCTTTTGTGAATGCATATTTAGCTGATAAAACAATACCGCCAAATTCAGCCCCACCCTCTTCTATATACCAAGGAAAATAAGCTGGAATAGTTGGCGAATCTATTAGTGATGGGTTTGAAAACCATGCTTTGGGAAGCGAAATGGTCTTTGCTGACTCGTTATAAAATTTTATTGAATTTTGATAAACATGAAAGTATTCGTGAGCTATTATCTTTAAAGATTGTTGAATTTGCTCATCATCATTTGCAAAACCAGATTGACCCCAAACAAGAGATTGAGGAATTTGTATGTCCGCTCCATTTGGAGCAGCTTCATGAGAATAGCCTCCTCCTGCTGATTCTATTGGAAACCCATCATAATTTGCCAAGGCATTGCTGTAATTGGACAAAGGAGCTTGAACTGTAGCAAAGTCTGTATTGTATGTTGCTTTTTCTGACACTGTGACTGAGTTTTGTGGATTTGCACCGAGAATGAAAACATTAACAGGAACTATTTGGCCCAATGTATTTTTTGAATATTCTATAAGTTCATTAACATAAGTTTTCCAAGATACTCCGCCTGTCGAGATGATTGCTGTCGTTGATTCATAGTAATTTTCACAAACTGGCATATTCTCAAAACTTGTTTGTTGCCAAAAAAAACTATAATTATTAAATACTGAGTTACTAGATGAAGCTTCTGGCATAGATGTATACCACGCTTTTTTACATGCATTTGTAGGATTTAAATTAGTAATACTCGGAGTTGAAGAGCTACTACTAGATGAACTAGAACTTGAATTATAGCTACTTCCCCCACCACCACCACAAGCAGTGACAAAAATTACAAGAAAGATTAACCAATATTTATTATTCATAAGTACACCATACTTTTTAAAGTTGAATCCAGGAAGTCCATCTCCGTTTTAGCTCTTTCTTTTGAATCGTGGCAATAGGATCAAATTACGATTAATATAATGGTACACAGATTGGAGATGGAGACTTTAAAAAATGAATAAAAATTATAAGGAAATTCTTGGAAAGCAAATGGCCTATTTAGATTCTGGAGAAGGTCAATCAATTGTTTTTTTACATGGTAATCCAGCATCTTCTTTTTTATGGCGAAATATAACTCCTTCAGTAGAGAGTTTAGGAAGGATTGTTGTACCTGATCTTATTGGCATGGGAGACTCAGAAAAATTAGAGGGAGAGAATAATCCAGATTATCAATATCATGGACAATATAAGTATTTATCAGCTCTTCTGGATTCTTTAGACCTAGGAAATGAAATTAATTTAGTAATACATGACTGGGGTTCTGCTATGGGTTTTCAATATGCGAGAGAAAATCCAGATAGAATAAAATCAATTACTTTTATGGAAGCAATCGTGATGCCGCTTACCTGGGATCAATGGCCTGAGAATGCTAGAAACATATTTCAATTGATGCGTTCTGAGGCTGGCGAAGAAATAGTTCTTGAAAAAAATGTATTTGTCGAAAGAATTCTTTTGAATGATTCTGCTAATGGTTTTACCGAAGAAGAAAAAGCTGAATACATCAGACCTTTTAAAAATCCAGGCGAAGACAGGCGCCCTACTCTAACCTGGCCAAGACAAATTCCTATTGATGGTTCACCTCAAGCTGTTATTGACGAAGTAACTAAAAATGGCGAATTTCATAAAAACTCCGACATTCCTAAGCTCTTTATTAATGCTGATCCAGGAAGCATCTTGATTGGCGACCAAAGAGAGTTTGTAAGGAGTTGGAAAAACTTAAAAGAAGTAACCGTGAAAGGAAATCATTTCATTCAAGAGCACTCGCCAAAGGATATAGGCGAAGCAATAAAAGATTTTATCGCTTCGCTATAGAACTTTTAGTTTGCAGTGTTTTGACAACTTAAATCAAATTCACCTTCAACGGCACAAGCCTCACCATTATTTATGAGTTCAGATCTTGCAGGGAATGCACCAATATAATCCGGAGAAGTACTGTCTGATAAATTTTTCAATATATCTTCGCTAGCAATAGTAGCTGTCAAATCATATGGAATATCTGTAACTCCTAAAGTAGCTTTGACATCATCCACGGACTTACCCAGCAAATAAGCTTCTCCATTCAAAGCCTTTACTTTGTACTGCGTTCCTGTTTCAGCGTCGGTAATCAGAGTACCATTGGGCAATACAAATCGTGATATGTATCGGTAATTGTTTCCCCAGACAGAAACAAATTGTCCTAAATTTGTACCATTCGTTATATCCCAGACATCTCCAGGAATACCATGTAATTGATCAAAGCCATTGAAATGCAAACGATATCTTTTTCCTCGCTCTCCCTCAGGATAATTACTTGCCTCCGTACCAGTAGAAGGAATATCTAAAATCATCGTTTTCGAAGATGAAAAAGATACCGGAGAATTTTGACCTACCTCGACTAATTCGTATCTAGGCCTAGCTTCTAGTCTTATTGAATAAGATATATTTACATTATCTCGAAGTTTTTCTGTGCAATATCTCAAAGCTGCTTGTTGAGCTGGATTAAATCCAGCTCTATATTCATATTCATCATTATTCGTTCCAGTATAGTTAAAGGTTTTATCGCACTCAGCATTTGCCAACTCAGTTGCAGTAACCAAGCCATCCATCCATAAACCCCAATTAGCATTATCTGTCCTATCTGGTAGTTGAATTCTGGCTCCGCTTAAATAGTCATTTAGATTAGGTTGAGAAGATAAAGCAGTTGCATTACCTGAATTAAACGTAAGCTCATCGGCACCAAGATAAAATTTACCACCAGAAACTGTATAAGTAACTTTATCGCTATCTAAAATACCATCCATATGACTTCCAAGTGCATTAGGCCATGTGTAATCAACTGTTCCATTATTATCAAAATCAAATTCCAAAGCTCCTGAGCCATTAAGTTCAGACGCTTTTACATATGGTCCAACATCAGCATAAGGATTAGGAGCAGCAGTTCTTGGGGTTGTACAACTTCCTCCAGTAGGAGTATTTAAACCTGTTCCAGCAGAACATTCCCAGCTTTGTGTAGCCGGGTTTGCTTTTATGTTTGCTGCTTCAGTAAGTAATTGAGCGTAAGTTGTATTTACTTGACTTGGAACCATACAACGTTCGATACAATATAGAGTAGCAGGTAAATCAGAAATAGAAATAAATTCATGCTTGGTTAGTCTTATACCATTCGAAACTGAACTTGATGATGGATTTTGTAAAGTTTCTTTTGTGATACTTGATCCTGTTGCTGTATCTCTATTCCAAAGCCACATTGGTCTGGTATCAACATAAGATCCATAAGTTTTACTCATAGTTGAAATCCACTGAGTATTTTCAAATTGGACGATATCAGCTCCTGTCAAATCAACGGTATTACATCCTGTGTTACCGCAATTAATAGCTTTATTAAAAACAAAACCACCTTTGGTATTAGAATCTCCATCTAAGCCATTCAAATCTTTGTCGTAATACCCAAGATGTTCAGAATAATGAGTACACGCAGCTGCTGCTGCCGTTAGATTGTCTGTTCCACAAAAACCTAAGTTTTTAAATTCATCATTCCAGTTAACGTCACTATGCCACATCTGTATTTGTTGTTTATGAGTATCTTCCAAAGCTATGTATGAGATTGTCCTTTTTTCAGCTCTGAGATAATTAGATTTGAGATTATAATTTTTTGCTTTGTCAGAAGCTGAAGCATTCCACTCATTATTTTTCCAAATAGTTGAATCATTGACATATGGTCTAAATCTTTCTTCTAGATAGACTCCATGTTCACTAGCATAAGAATACATTTGATCAAAAGATGCACCACTTCCTTCTGCTGGTGTTGCCTTTATAGAGAAGGGTCGATTTTCTAGATCAAATCTATCTCCATCCAAAGTGTAAACTCCATATCGGTGTACGTTTTTTATAGTTTCTGATTTATTTAAAGAAAAACATCTTTCTTGAAAGTCTTGACTTCCAATTATGTTTGTTTCCCAATAATCCTTTACATTGGGAATATTTACAGATGCTGCTATAGGATTTATTGTATCGGTTGCACCATTAAAAGAATCCTTTAAAAGAGGTCCTCTTTTGGGGCTATCCATAAAATCATATCCACCTGCTTGCGGCGATTTATAGGTCATCCCTTTTACATCTGCAAATTTTTCACAATGAATATCATTTGGATAATCAGTATAAAAAAATCTTCTTAATGCAAACGGTCCATAACCAACGTTAAAACCTGGTAAAAAAACTCCTTTATTAATCTCATAAATTCCTTTTATGATTTCACTTCCTGGATCACCCGTAGAAGTTAAAGATACACTTGCGCCAGCGCCCCCCTGATTTGCTACATATTGAATTGAATTATCCGTTGTGATGACACCTCCCATACCAATGGTTTTACCCTGTGTCATACCTAACCCTGCATAATTAGGATTTAAGGATCCCATATCTGTAGCTCCAGAACTTTCTGGATTAGCTGTAAAAGAATAGAAAAACTCAGTATTTCCAAACTTACTACAATTGGTAGTCACTGTCGTCGAGCAAGGCAATTTGCTTATAGAAAAATCATAATAGACATCAACAGGTACGTTATTTGGATCTTTACTACCCTCCATCAATTTAAGCCATTTTTTTGCTTTTAAAGGCGCAGAGTTAGATTCTCTTGTCACATCTACAATATATTCATTAAAAATGACTTCTTTTGGTGCTGACTGAGTAGCAGTTTCTGACTCAGAAGATCCTTTTAATTCAGCTTTGCTCTTATCATCCTGACCTTGTGGAGCAATACTGCATTTATCAAGAGAAATATTTGCTAAATATTTTCCATCATTGACTAATTGACCTTTTCCTACAGCGTTTCTGAGACGACAAACAAATACGTTGATATAGGACATACCTTTATTCAAGTCTTGATCTTGAACGTAAAAGTTGTACTCGTCGTCCTCAAATGCAGCGGCTGTTAGCTGCAACGAAAGTAAAATTAAAATACTTGAAATAACTCTTTTCATAAAAAATATCCCCCTAAAAATTAATCTACATCAATGATTTCGATATCACTTATTGATCCACTCAGACCAGAAACTCCCGCTGGCGTTGAACTTGAACTTGAACCAATATTTGAACCAGTAGCAACTGAACCACCGCCTCCTCCACAAGATATGAGTATTGCACATGCTAAAGTAATGAAATATTTCATAATTTTTCTCCCAATAAAACCACTTTAATATTATAAAAACGAAAAAAAAAATTCAATAAAAAAAAAGCCTTCCGAAGAAGGCTTTTTTCTTGAATTACCTTACTTTAATTTGCAGTAGGAATAGTAGCCAATTGTTCAGTGGTTTCCTTAACCTTACCCATAATGACAGATGGATCACCATTGTTTCTAAGCAAAGTAGGTACTGTTCCGATTTTATTGGCTTCAGTACCATTCGGACCCATGTCAGTAAGCTTTGTGGCCTCAGCTATAGGATTAGCTGACACTATTGCCTCATAATCTCTGGTCCCTGCGACAACCTTTGTTGCTAAAAATTGATCTCCATTTAATCTTTTCGCATACAAAGTAACTGGGCTTCCTGATGAATTATCAGTCAACTGAGATCCATCCGGAATAGTGAATTTATTTACCCAACGGTAACAGTCACTCCAACTACCATTGATGTAATCTCCCTCGTAAAGGCCAGTACAGGTATTGAAGAATCCTCCAGGAATATTCCAAAGACTACCAAAGCCTTCAAACTGAAGTTGATAAGTTTTTTCGGCAATTTCTAAATTTCCTTTTGCAGCTGAAAGACCTGCAGCAGTTTTTTGTGCATCAGTCCATTGGGTAGCATCCAATTCAAGTCTTTTGGGTTGTTGGATATCTACTTTATTTCCACCTTCAGATAACTGATAAACACCCTCAGTCATGATTCCAATTTCAAAATACGTAGTAACATCTCCACCCCAAATTTTTTCATTGCAATACCTATCTTCTGCCATTTTAACACCATCCCCTAAATACCTTGGATGATCAACGTCATACAAAAGATATTGAGTTCCTGAATCATTCTCAGGACATTCAAAGGTATGAATAGGAACTATATCGTCGCCTGACTTTCTTGCAGGAACCAAAAAACCGGTTCTTGCAGACCAACTGACATATTCCAAGCTATAAGGGTTTGCAGATGTCCAATCTGGACGTTTGACCTGCATTCCATAAAGTTTCCAAGTTACAGGTTCTTTAAGAGATGCCGTGGCGCTAGCCATTGCAGATGTATTGGCATCGGAAACTGTCATTTCATTAGCACTAGCAGCTGCTTGATAATAAATTTTCCCTGAATCTATAATGTAGTCGGTAACATCTGATTGAGCTAAACCATCTAATTCTCCAAAAGACTCTCCTGCTCCAGGATCAAAATCCCAAAACAAATGATTGGTATCCCAAATGGAATCATATTGCACTTGATATAGATCATCATTATTCGGATCATTATCCGAAACTCTAGTTACAGCATCACTCAGTCTTGTGTTATATAAATCAGGCTTTAAGCACAAATTGATGCAAGCAAGTCTATCTGCTGGATCTGAAGTATTTGTATCGCCATCAATATCCACTGTAGCAAGATAAGTCTCTAAGTCAGACACAGAAATTCTGTCAATCTGTTCGTTCTTAATTCCTATTCCAGCGGCTACAGAAGTATGATTTGCTGTTTCAAATGCCTCCCCAGGAATTTGGAAATAAGTCCATATATCTGGAGACCAGGCACCTAGTTGTTCGATATAGCCTGGACTTATTGCCATTGCTCCTGCATAAGCTGAACCATCAATAACAATCGGAGATGAAAGTTGTACTTCTGGATCACCATTTTTTGACCATTTCATACCATGTGTAAGAGTAAGAGCCCCTTCATTTCCAGTTCCACCATCTTTATCCCAATAGCCTATGTAACTGTAAAAACAATTTTCATTATTCGCATCATCGTAATGAGTCCAAGTACATTCAACTCCGCCATTAGCAGCAGTTGAATTTGTAAGTGTCGCCCAAGCAGCTTTTGCTGAAGTCTCCCACGGCTCACTTATATCTAATTTGATTTTATGAATACTGTCTAAATTTCTATAAGAAGTAGAAAATTTAGTGATTTCTAAATAGTTTTTTGATAAATCACATTCAGTAGTTGAACATTTAAAGTCTCCTCCTGATTGACCATCATCTCTTTTCCATTTTCTAGTGGTAGGATCAATTCCTGCCTCTTGAGCATAATAGTCTACCCAAACTCCCCAATAATCAGCCCAGCCGAATAAATCGTCTCCTGACACACTATCCGATCTAATAGGAAAGCTTCCGGCACTTTCTCCATGCCTTGTTCCATCGGCGTTGTAAATTCCATAACGAAACACATTAGTAAATGCATTTGCTTTATTGGTATCGTAGCAAACCTCTGCAGTTGAAATACCTGTATTTGCTAAATTTATAGGTTCTCCCTGTAAAGATGTACCTTCTGTAGCTCCCTTAGCGTTTGGATCAACGAAGTCGTAAAAGCCACCTATCATGTCTGAAAAGGATGATTGTTCAGCTGAAATAGCTTTTTCGCAGTAATATTCTCCAGAATCACTCACTTCAAAGGAATAAAATACTTTTACTTCTCCCATTTGTGTAGTGTTAGCGCCACTCATCATCCAAGTTTCATCCCAGGTTTCCGTAGAATAGATTCCAGTTGCTCCATCTGCTGAAAACGTAATGGTAATTTCCTGAGAACCCATAATACTTTCTCTAAAAGTTATGGTTTGACCATTGGCTTCTAAGAAGCCGTTACCGAGACTGAAGTTTTGGAGTTCCATCTTTTCTTTTTGCGTTTTCCCAAAATCGTCAACTTCAATCAATGAATCTGCACCTTCAATACTAATGACTGTACCTGTACCTGCCATTGTCAAAAAGGAGTCTGAAACTTCTTTTGCATCTGCATACATTGTGTAATTCATTTTAAAATCACCAAATTTTGAAGTTTCACTAGCACTGGCTGTCTGTTCGTATTTTAAGTAAACCGTGGCATCAAAAGGCAAATCATCATCTCCCCCTCCGCCTTGGCCCATTCCCATTGCATCAGTAAAACCTATTGCTGCAGGACCATCTCCAGACCCAGAACCTTTTAGTTGAATCCACACACTACCAAACATCGGTGAAGAGCCATCAGCTTGAGTGATTTTTACAAAAGCCGTGTTACCTTCTTTAATATTTTGTGACGAACTTCCGCCCCCACTATTTGAGTTACCGCTACCACTACTTCCACCTCTTGCTTGAGAAGCTTTTTGTTGGTCGTCACCAGAGGCTTTACCAAATGAGCAATCATCTTCAAAGATTGTTGCTACATAAGTTTCTTTATTTACGAATTCAGCAGGTTTGGTGTTTGCCAAGTAACAAAGTAGTAAATTAACTCTTTCCAGAGACTCATTAACTCTATTACCAGAGACAAAAAAATCTTGTTCGTCAGTGATATAGGCACCTGAAGTTGGTACTTGAGTGAAAGATAATTGCGAAAAAAAGATTGTTGTACTTAATACAAATAATTTAATAAATTTCATTGTGATTCTCCTAATCTACTGCCTGAATCTTTTCTTGTACCTGATAACCCTGTGCAGCTCCTCCAGATCCAGAAGATCCTGATGATCCGGATGATCCTGATGCAGCTGATGAAGAACCACTACCTCCTCCACAAGCAAAAATAAATAACAGAATTGAAATCGATAATGTTAGTCTAGCCATAAATTTTCTCCCTTGAGATATTTCATTTTCTTCAAAAATTCTTACTGTGAAATTACTCCTTTTTTTCTAAAAATACAATTACCCAATTAAAAAAAACCCTCAAGATTTGAGGGTTTTTTTTGAAGCTAAGGCTAGCTTGATGGAGGAGCATGAACCGTTTCTCCATGAATAACTGCCGGATCATCACTTCCTGCTGAAGGCAATTCTGTAGCTGGTACAGTACCAATCGAATTTTCTCCGCTTACTAGGTCTTGTAAATTACTTGCAGCTGGAAGATCCGATGCTGTTTTTGAATAGGTTATGCCTGCTGGAATAGAGACTAATTTTTCTAAATATTCATCACCTCTTAAAGCCCTAACTTTTAAGTCATCCCCAGATGCATTGGTAAGGATGGTGCCATCTGGAATTATGAATTCGTGAATATATCTGTAACATGGATTCCATCCACCATTTACATATCTTCCCAATACTTGACCAGTACATGTATTTACTACTCTACCAGGAATATTATGTAGCTCACCATAGCCTTCAAATTTAAGTTTGAATTTCTTACCTGCAAGAGAAGCCCCAAAGTTATATTCCATGCCAGATGCAGGCACTGTGAAGACTACAGTTTGAGGTGCTGATACATCGACAAATACACTATCAGTACTGTTGTACAAACGATAATCAGGCATTTGTTTGAGTCTGATGTCGTATTGAGTAGCTACTGCTCCTTCCCAGAGTTTATAGTCGCAATAATAGGAATCTAAACCTTGAGCATGCACAGATGTATTTCCGTTATTTGCATCTCTGTACTTAACGTCATAGCCTCTAACGTCTGTAGCTCCATTATCATCGCAATACAATGCTGCTTTGTTGGTATCAGAGTTGATAACAGTTGTCATATGGAAAGCCCAGCCAAAATTATTTGTCCAGTTGTTTTGAAAAGTAGGTTGTTTGAAATAGTACTGATAACCTTGCAATTTATCATCATGAGTTCTGGCATCTATCTTAGGTTGATTAGTTGCGTCATATTTAAGAAATTCCGCAGCTAAAACATCTACTATCTTTTTAACGCCATTATCTAGATCTATAGTATAGGTAGGTGCATCTGCAACTTTTATTCCACCTATACCATTATAAGCTCCGGCAGGAATATCAAAATCAGTTCCATCCTTAATTCCATTATTTGTTTGGTCATAATAAATACCTGTTCCAGTAAACCAATCACCAACATTTTTATATGGTGTAACACTCAAAACACCAAAGGCATCATCGTTTTGTATTGCAGTAAAAACTGCATCAATTGAAGAATTAATTCCACTAGCATCCAGACATTCTCTGATACACATTAAGGCATCTGCTCCGTCACCTGCTGCGGTGATGTCTGCTTCCAATTGTTCAATTGTAATTTTTTGCTCTACACGCGTTCTTACCTGATCTGCTTCTGCAGTAGCATCAATATCACCAAAAGCAGAAAAAGGAATGGTATAACTTTGATGAGAATCAGGATCCCAAAAATGCATTCTTCTATTCCAACCTGAGCCATCGGTCATGGTAGCCGCCCAATTTGCAGCAGTAAAAGTTATAGGAGTAGTTAGGGCAAATGGCATGGTGCCATTACTCCAATCCATACCATGCGTTATAGTAAAAGTTACGGTAGTTCCAGATACAGTTATATCTCCAGAATATTCAGGACAATTGGCTTGTGCGGCATCACAAGCTCCATCAGTAGGAATACCGTCTCCAAGAAGCCCAAGTTGAGTTGTAAAAGTTCCTCCGTCTTTAAAACCTTCTGCCCACCACTGGAAAGACACACCACCTAACTGGTTTAAAGGAAGATATTGTCTTGTTTTTTTAAAAATCTCGTAATAATCCTTTTTTAGATTATAAGAATCGGTGTCAGTTGAGTTCCTTTGATTTTTAAAAACCGTTGAATCGGAAACGTTTGCTCGATCAGCTGGGTTCACATGAGCTCCCCAATAACTTGCATGAGCCCAAATAGGATTTGTTAGGCTGGGATTATCAACTGAATTTGCTTCAAGAGACATAGAAGGGTTTGTTAAATCTGCTCTTGAACCGTTGGTTTTATACGTGCCGTATTCATAGACAACTCTTTTAGCTTGGCTTCTGCTCGTATTCCAACAATGTTCACCAGTTATAGTTGCCGCTGTTCCACCATCGGTTTGAACATAACCTCCGCCACCATTTGCTGCTGTTATTGCATCACCTAAAGCAGTATTAGAGATTGCTGAGCCCTCTGTCCAAGCACCAGTTAACCCTTGTGTATAAACATTGGCACTTTCAAATTTTTGACAATATCTATCGGCCCCTTCATTTACATTAACTTGGTGCCTAACTCCATAAGTAGTTTCTCCCCCCGCTGTAATAATTCTTACGATAGTTTGCATATATCCTTGAATATTATTGGCATCTGCTAAATCAGCGACAATAATTCTGTCTGGTCCTTGCATTCCAGACTCTCTATATTCAATGGTTGTATTATCAACACTCAAATAACCTTTATTAATAGAAATGTTTGCCTGAGGGAATCCAGCAGCCACATTGGCTTCCTTGTTTCTTAAATCATAACGCATTGTGAATGTTCCAAATCTATTGGATTCGCTTTTATCAGCAGTCACATTTATTGATAGGTTAGCTGTTGTTGGTACTTCAACTTCGTTTTGACCTTCAATATCTATGTCTACCCATCCTTTACCAACAACAGTATTATTTGAAGTCACTCCCTGATAAATCCCGGAAGTATATTCAGCAGCATCAACCGCATTTGCTGTGCCAGCACCTCCACCACCATTAGCAGAGCCACCGGTTGCAGAAGCAGCTTCTGAAGCAGCATCAGCTCCGCTTGCATTTTCGCATTTAGCTTCATCAGTCAGTGCTTTATATACACCTTTATCAATGAAAGTAGAAAAATTGACGCTTTCCATAAAACAAAGCAAAAAATTTACTTGCTGCATGGCGTCATTAGCTAATATGCCTGGTACGTAAAAATCAACTTCTGCCGCATCATCATCGTAAGCCGTTTGCGTGAAGATATTAATACTCAGAAAAGATAAAAAAATTGTAAAAAGTATTTTTTTCGTAATCATTATTTCTCCTTTTGAACGAATTAATCTGTTGCTTTTACAGGATCAACCTGACCTGCAAAACTTCCTGTTGGTGCGGCACCAGATCCTGATGCGCTTGAAGCAGACGAACTAGACGCTGCAGCTGCAGAACCACCGCCTCCTCCACAGGATATTAAAAAAAAGACAAGTAGTGTTCCAAATAGTTTTTTCATTAAACTCTCCAAAGTTAACACTCTATAATACACCTTTTTTTTAAAATTAAATGAATTCAATAAATTAAATCTATGAAATATGCAGCAATAGCCAAAATTACATTGACAACAACTATTACAATCAATAGCCCCTTTAAATTAAATTTTTTATCTTTTTTGCTCATAGGGCATAATTATGAACAAAATTTATGGCAAAAGAAGATTTAATTGAAATGTCAGGCGAGGTAATTGACACCATGCCGAATACCACTTTTAAAGTGAAACTTGAAAACGACCATGTCATAACAGCACATATTTCTGGCAAGATGCGAAAGAATTACATACGCATTTTGACAGGTGACAAAGTCAAGGTAGAAATGACGCCTTATGATCTCTCCAAAGGCAGAATCACCTTTAGAGAAAAATAATTTTCTAGCTTGTAAGTTCTTTTTCTTCGTGAGGAAGAAACTTGATATCTAAATTTTCTTTTTTGACTGAAACTTTTGCAACACCCCCTTCCTTAGCTAAATCACCAAACAAAATAGACTCTGCAAGTTTTTGTTTGATTTCATCTTGAATGAGTCGTTGCATAGGACGGGCACCCATTTTTTCATCGTAACCATTTTCTGCTAGCCAACTTCTTGCTTTGCTATCTACTTCAAGGACAACTCTTTTTTCATCCAATTGTGCTTGAAGTTCCGTAAGGAATTTATCAACTACAGTATGGATAACTTCTGTTTTGAGTGCACCAAATTGAACAATTGCAGTTAGACGATTTCTAAACTCAGGACTGAATGCTTTTTTGATTGCTTCAGAGCCATCGGTCGAGTTGTCTTGTTTTTGAAAGCCCATGGATTCTCTAGACATTTCCATGGCTCCGGAATTAGTAGTCATAATCAAAACGCAGTTTCTAAAACTTGCCTGTCTTCCGTTATTATCGGTTAACATGCCATGATCCATTACTTGCAGCAGAACATTAAATACTTCTGGATGAGCTTTTTCTATTTCATCTAACAAAATTACTGAATGAGGATTTTTGGTTATGGCTTCTGTTAACAAGCCACCTTGGTCATAACCAACATATCCAGGAGGGGCTCCAATCAGTCTTGATACAGTATGTCGTTCCATATATTCAGACATATCAAATCTGATAAGTTCCACGCCAAGAATTTTTGCTAGTTGACGAGAGACTTCAGTTTTACCAACCCCTGTAGGCCCTGAGAATAAAAATGAACCGATAGGTTTTTCTTCCTCACCTAAGCCAGCTCTGGACATCATGATGGAATTTGATAATTTTTGAATGGCCTCGTCCTGACCAAAAATAACTCTTTTAAGATCCTCTTCTAATTTACCTAAAGATACTCGATCCTTGGTAGATACACTTTTTTCGGGAATTTGGGCCATTAGAGAAATGACCCTTTCCACATCTTGTTCATTTACAGTTTTTCTTTTGACATTTAAATTTAGTCTTAATCTTGCTCCTGCTTCATCAATCACATCAATGGCTTTGTCAGGTAGAAACTTATCATTGATATGCTTCGCTGAAAGTTCAGCCGCCGCTTTTAGCGAGGCTTTAGAATATTTAAGTTCATGATGCTGTTCGTATTTCTTTTTTAAACCTTCAAGTATTTTTATGGTTTCCTGTACTGAAGGCTCAACCAAATCAACTTTTTGAAATCTTCTGGATAATGCTCTATCTTGTTCAAAAATTGTTCTATATTCCTTGAAAGTTGTTGAACCAATAAATTTAATGCCTTCCTTTCCAAGTACTGGCTTCAAGAGATTAGAAGCATCCATTACTCCACCGGAAGTAGCACCTGCTCCAATAATTGTATGAATTTCATCGATGAATAAAATCGCATTAGGAATATTTGCAAGTTCTTTTAAGATTCCTTTGAGTCTCTTTTCAAAATCTCCTCGATATTTTGTACCTGCTAACAAAGAGCCCATATCCAATGAATAGATGACACTCTCTTGCAATGAAGGCGCAGCAGATTTCTCAACTATATTTTTTGCCAAACCTTCTATAAGAGCGGTTTTACCAACTCCCGATTCACCAACTAAAATAGGATTATTTTTAGATCTTCTGGCTAAGATTTGGGAGATCCTTTCTATTTCTTTATCTCTGCCTACAAGTGGATCAATTCTGTTTTCTTCTGCTTCTTTATTTAGATTTAAAGCATACTTCCCAAGGTAACCCGATTCTTTTGAAGAAGAAGATTCTTGAGCAAACTCATCAAAAGATTCATCTTCTGTTACTCCTTCTCCATGACTCATATAAGAAACCGCATCCAGTCTTGTCATTCCTTGTTTTTTTAATAAATAAACACTGTGACTTTCTTTTTCACTAAACAGCGCAACCAAAACATTAGCTCCAGAAACCTCACCAGTGCCTGAAGATTGCACATGAAAAACTGCTCTTTGAATAACTCTTTGAAAAGATAAGGTCGGTTGAATTTCTACTGCTTCATCTTTCTTTTCAGGACAATTTTTTGATATAAATTCTTTTAATTCTGCTTCTAAAATATCGATATTTACATCACAAGCAAGAAGAACATTGAGAGCATCTTGATTATTTAAAATGCAAAGCAATAAGTGTTCTGTAGTTACAAACTCATGGTTGTTTTCATGAGCAAATTTAAAAGCATTATTTAGACATTCTTCAAGATTCTTTTCTAACATCAGTCTTCCTCGTCTATTGGTTCAATGTCACTTACCAAAGGATGTTCATTTTGTTTAGCAAAATTATTAATCTGGTTTGATTTTGTTTCAGCTACTTCTTTTGTATAAATACCGCAAACGCCTTTTCCTTTAGTGTGCACTGCGAGCATTATTTGCGTAGCTTTCTCTTTATCGTAACTAAAAAAAGTTTGTAAAACATATATTACAAACTCCATTGGAGTGTAATCATCATTCAGTAGAATGACTCTGTATAAGGAGGGTTTCTTTAATTTAGGCTCTTCAAGCTCAACTAAAGAGGAAGAATTAGATTCAAAGTCTTCGGAATTATTACTAAGCTTAATATCTATCATTCATTAAAAAGATTTATTATGACATTCCATTACAAATTTGTTCTGCAAACTCAGAACATTTTAATAATTTTGCTCCTGTCATCAATCTTTCTAAATCATAAGTTACTAACTTATTCTTGATTGCCCAACTTATACCTTTGATAATGTTTTCCGAAGCTTCATGCCAACCTATGTGATTAAGCATCATCTCTGCAGATAAAATCAAAGAAGCTGGATTAACTTTATCTAAACCAGCATATTTAGGTGCCGTACCATGTGTTGCTTCAAATAACGCAACTTTGTCGCCTAAGTTTGCTCCAGGTGCTAGCCCTAAGCCCCCAACTTTTGCTGCTAATGCATCAGAAATAAAGTCTCCATTTAGATTCATAGTTGCAATTACGTCATAGTCTCCAGGACGAATTAATATTTGTTGAAGGAAATTATCTGTGATGATATCTTTTAAGATGATTAATCTTTTAGTTACTGGATTTCTAAAACTCATCCATTCACCACCATCTAGAGATGTTGCACCAAATTCTTTTGCTGCTAAAGAGTAGCTCCATTCCTTGAAAGAGCCCTCGGTGTATTTCATGATATTTCCTTTATGAACAATAGTTACCGATGAGCGGTCATTATCTATTGCATATTGAATTGCTTTTCTGACATGCCTTTCAGTTCCTTCTTTGGATATTGGTTTGATGCCTATGCCACAAGCATCTTCAAACCTAATATTTTTAACATTCATTTCTTTGGTTAAGAAATCAATTAATTTAGTAGCTTCGTCTGAATTTGCTTCAAACTCTATGCCGGCATAGATGTCTTCTGAGTTTTCACGAAAGACGATCATATCTGTAGTTTCTGGAATTACGACAGGGCTTGGTACGCCTTCAAAATATCTTATTGGTCTTTGGCATACATATAAATCCAATACTTGTCTCAATCGGACATTTAAAGATCGAATCCCTCCTCCGATCGGTGTAGTCAAAGGCCCTTTAATACCTACGATATATTTTTCTAAGGCATCAATCGTTTCATCCGGAAGCCATTCATTTTCACCATAAACACCTAAAGATTTTTCCCCGCAGAATACTTCCATCCAGGCAATTTTCCTTTCTCCGTTATAAGCAAGGTTAACCGCATGATCAACAACTCTAATCATGGCAGCAGTTACATCCGTACCAATGCCATCGCCTTCAATAAATGGAATTATTGGATTTTGAGGAACATTTAATTCACCAGAATCGGTTATTGTAATCTCTTCCCCATCTTCTGGAATTTCTATGTGTTTATATGCCATAAGAGTTATAAAAGTCCTTTGAAGCGCGGTATCATAGCATTTTTTACTTATCTATAAAAATTGTGAAAGTTCTAGTTGGTTTATCAGGGGGTGTTGACTCTTCAGTTGCTGCATTCCTCTTAAAACAAGAGGGTTTCGACGTTACAGCGGGATTCATGAGAAATTGGGAAGATGATGATGGTAGTCCTTATTGCAGTGTAAAAGAAGACTTTTTAGATGCTGCACAAGTTGCTGACAAATTAGGTATAAATTTAGTGCAAATGAATTTTGCCAAACAATATAAAGAGAAAGTCTTCAGTTATTTCTTAAACGAATTGAATAATGGAAAGACACCCAATCCAGATATTTATTGTAATAAATTTATTAAATTCAAAGAATTTACAAATTATGCAATAGAGAATGACTTTGATGCCGTTGCTACAGGACATTACTCTAAAGTTCAGGTAATCGATAAAGAACATTTTTTGTGTAAATCATATGATCAAAGTAAAGATCAAACTTATTTTCTGAGTCAGGTTAAAAAAAATGTTTTTAAAAATGTTAAATTTCCTCTTGGAAACCTTTTAAAAACTGATGTGAGAAAAATAGCCGAAGCAGAAAATTTGGTTACTTACGATAAAAAAGATAGCACTGGGATTTGTTTCATTGGAGAAAGGCCTTTTCCAGAATTCTTAAAAAATTACCTTCCAGAAGATCATGGAGAAATCGTTGATGAAAATAATGAGGTTATTGGAGAACACAGAGGTTTGTATTTTTATACCATTGGTCAAAGACAAGGTCTTGGAATTGGAGGTATGAAGAATAGAGCAGAAAAAGCTTGGTACGTTGCTCAAAAAGATTTTTCAAACAATAAATTATTAGTAGTTCAAGAAAATGATCACCCCTTGCTCTTCAAACAAAAACTTTCGGTATCAAAAATAAATTGGTTAAAACTACCATCTTCAAACAAAGTTTCGGCAAAAATCAGATATCGTCAAAAAGATCAGGACTGTGAAATCGATATTCATGGCAATGAAGCTAAAGTTTTTTTTAAAGAACCCCAAAGAGCAGTAACTCCAGGTCAATTTATTGTCTTTTATGAAGACGAAATTTGTTTAGGTGGAGGCGAGATAGATATATAATCCTCTTTTGAAAATTAATGCCCAACGATAATCTGCTTTCTGTAACTCCCATCGACGGGAGATACGAATCTCAAACAAAATCTCTCGCAAACTATTTTAGTGAATTTGGTTTGATTAAAACCAGAGTAGAAATTGAAATTAAATGGCTTTTACTGATATCAAATAATACATCTCTAAAATTTATTCCAGAAGTTTCAAACAGTCAGCAAAAAAAAATAAATAATATTTTTAAAGAGTTTTCTATCCAAGATGCCAGACAAATTAAAAAAATTGAAAAGAAAACCAATCACGATGTTAAAGCAGTAGAGCTTTTTATTGTTGAAAAATTAAAAAAATTAAAACTCAGTAAACTTTGTGAATTTGTACATTTTTGTTGTACTTCCGAAGACATAAATAATCTCTCTTACTCTTTGATGTTGCAAAGATTTTTAGATATTGAATTTATACCAGAAGTTAATTTATTACAGAAAAATCTAAATTCTTTAGCTAAGAAATACTCAAAACTATCAATGCTAGCTTTTACTCATGGACAACCTGCTTCCCCTACCACACTCGGTAAGGAATTTTCTAACTTTAGTTACCGAATAAAATTTCATTTAGATTTTATTAAATCTATTAAACAAAAAGGAAAATTCAATGGAGCCTCAGGAAATTATAATGCTCATCTTTTTGCAGAAAAGAAAGTAAATTGGGAGACTTTATCTAAGAAATTTGTAAATTCTTTAGGTCTAGATTTTTCTAGTCATTCAACCCAAATTGAACTTAAAGATGCAATGGCATTTCAATTAGCAAATACTCACAATTTGAATAACGTATTGATTGATTTTGCTCAAGATATTTGGCTTTTAATTTCAAAAAACTACTTGAAGCAAAATTTGAAAGCTGGAGAAGTTGGATCTTCTACCATGCCGCACAAAGTTAATCCTATAGATTTTGAAAACGCAGAAGGAAATTTATCAATTGCTAATGGCTTAATAATTGCTCTGAAAAATAAAATCCAAATATCCAGATTGCAAAGAGATTTATCCGATTCAACTGTTTTAAGAAATATTGGCTCGTTATTTGCTTATATTATTATCAGTCTCAATTCTTTGAAAAAAGGCATCGCTAAAATAGAGCCTAATAAAGAGTTAATCCTCAAAGACCTAGAAAACAGTTGGGAAATTTTAACTGAAGCTATTCAAACCATACTCAGAAAAAATGGCGTTGAGGATAGTTATACAAAAATTAAATCCATTTCACGTGGAAAAAAGCTTGATTATCATTCCTACATAAAGATAATTGACGACTTAAAAGTAAATAAAGCAGATAAGGAACTTCTTTTAAGCCTTACTCCAAAAAAATATATTGGATTGGCAGACAAATTGGCTAAATCTTCTTTTAAATCCTAAGGGGCATAATATGTTTGATTACAAAAAAATAGTTAAAGAATATGAGGATCTAAAGAACCAAAATCCTAATATTTATAAAAATATCAATCCTGTATCTGCTGCAAGAATGAGATTGCAAAACAGATTTCATACTGGTTTAGATATTGCTCAATACACTGCTGATATCATGCATGCAGATATGGCTGACTATGATAAAGACTCCAGTAATTACACTCAGTCCTTAGGTTGCTGGCATGGTTTTACTGCTCAACAAATGATGATGGAAATCAAACGTTCTCACACAACAACTTCCAAAAGATATGTTTATTTAAGCGGCTGGATGATTGCTGCCTTAAGATCAGAGTTTGGCCCTCTTCCTGACCAGAGCATGCATGAAAAAACTGCAGTTCCCAACCTTATTAAAGAGATTTATACCTTTTTGAAAAGAGCTGATTCTGTCCAGCTACAACATTTGTTCAACGAATTAGATGAAGCAGAAGCGGCAGGAAATAAAACTGATGAAATCATTAAAAGAATTAATAATTTTGAAACTCACGTTGTTCCTATCATTGCAGATATTGATGCTGGATTTGGGAATGAGGAAGCGACTTACTTACTTGCAAAAAAGATGATCCAAGCTGGTGCTTGTGCTATTCAAATTGAAAACCAAGTATCTGATGAAAAACAGTGCGGTCACCAAGACGGAAAAGTAACCGTTCCACATGAAGACTTTTTATCCAAAGTTAATGCTGTTAGATATGCATTCTTAGAATTAGGTATTAAAAATGGAATCATTGTTGCAAGAACTGATTCTCTAGGCGCTGGTTTAACTCAAAAGGTACCAGTTTCAAAAGAACCAGGAGATCTTGCTGATCAATATAATTCCTTTCTTGAATCTCATGAAATTAATGATTTGAGTGAATTAGAAGATAACGATGTAACCATTCATCAAGGAGGAAAACTTGTACAACCTGTAAGACTTCCAAATGGTCTCTATCAATTCAAAAAAGACACCGGTTTTGATCGAGTAGTGCTCGATTGCATAACCAGTCTTCAAAATGGTGCTGATCTTTTATGGATTGAAACCGAAAAACCAAATGTAAAACAGATTGCGGAAATGGTTTCTGCTATCAGAGAAAAACAACCACAAGCAAAACTTGTTTACAATAATTCCCCTTCCTTTAATTGGACTTTGTCTTTTAGAGAACAGGTTTATCAAGAATGGGTTGAAGCTGGAAAAGACGTTTCAAATTATCCTGATCCTGCAAAGGATCCAAAAGGATTAATGGATGAAAAGTATGATGATTCAGAGCTTGCGCTTGAAGCTGATAAATACATCCAAAATTTCCAAAAAGACGCTTCAAGAGAAGCAGGAATCTTTCATCATTTGATCACCTTACCCACTTATCATGAAACTGCTCTGGGTACCTCAGTGTTATCTGAAGGATACTTTGGCGATCAAGGTATGTTGGCGTATGTTAAAGAAATTCAAAGACAAGAAATCAGACGTGATATGTCTTCCGTTAAACACCAGGATTTAGCTGGTTCGACTGTTGGAGATACTCACAAAGAATATTTCTCGGGAGATAATGCTCTTAAAGCTGGTGGTGAAGATAATACAATGAATCAGTTCTAATCGACTGTTTTACCGCAAACCTTACAAGTATCGCCTTTTTCTAAATAAATTCCTCCGCAGCTTGGCTGGAGNGGTCTATTCTTAAAAATAAGTCCTATCGACATTCCGGCTATAGAAAGAATAATAATAAATATGGCTAATAAGGCTGTAATCATTTAACTATTGTAACAATTCCTTCCATTGTTTTGATTCAAAAGATTGTATTTTTTCATCACCTTTGTAGATGAGTAATGCGGGGATGCCATTATCTCTAATATTATTTTTAATTAAATCAACTTTTCCTAGAGCAAATAATCCGGTTGCAAGAGCATCAGCATAGGCAGTTGATTTTTTATCCATGACAGAAATCGAAAGCACATTTTTATCAATCTTACTTCCTTCAATTCCAACAATATGCCCAGGATTTCTATAATTGCCTGAGGTTGCAATTGAGAGGCTTTGTTTAATTTCAAAAGATTTAAATATTCCTAGCTGATTCGGTAAAGGATTTTCAATCCCAATCTTCCAAAAATTATTATTTTTCATGCCTTCTACCCTAATTTCGCCACCAATATTAATAAAAAAATCTTCAATATTTAATTCTTTAAATTTAGTAGAAACGATATCTACCGCATAACCTTTTGCGACTGCATTAAAGTAGTCGTAGTCATCAAATAATATAAATCCTTCAACAGTTTTATTAGCCTTTTCTGAAATTTTCACAACCTCTTGAAAATAATATTTAACTTCTTCTTTAAAAAAGTCAGTTTTTTTACTATCTCTTTTCAATGAGACTAAAGAATCACTTTTGTATGTTGAACAACATTGATTGATTGAAATAAAAATATCATTTATTTCATCATTAATTTTTTTAATATTGTATTGAGATTTTACGAACTTTATATCATAGAAAGTACCAAAGGTTTCACCAGATATGGAAAGAATCTCATTGTTACTGGAACAAGCTCCTGTAAAGAAAAGAAAAAATAATAGAGATTTTTTTAAAAAATTAGCTACCAAAATCATCGAACATTATATTTTCTGGTTCAACACCTAGACTATCAAGCATTTTGAATGCCGCTGACATCATCATAGGAGGACCACAAAGATAATATTCGCAATCTTCTGGTGAAGGATGATGTTGCAGGTATTCGTCATACAGAACATGACTTATGAAACCTGTTAGACCATCCCAATTATCTTCAGGCAAAGGATCAGATAGAGCTGCATGCCAAGAAAAATTCTCAAAGTCTTTTGATAACTTATCGAATTCTTCTACATAAAACATTTCTTTTAAGCTTCTCGCTCCATACCAAAAACTAATTTTTCTTGAAGAATTAATTCTTAGAAGTTGGTCAAAAATATGAGACCTCATTGGGGCCATACCAGCCCCTCCTCCGATAAAAACCATTTCAGCATCAGTTTTTTTGGCTTTAAATTCTCCAAAAGGACCAAAAATAGTAAGTTTGTCACCTGCTTTTAAATTAAATAAATAAGATGAGGCTTCTCCAGGAGGAACTGACATGCCTGGTGGTGGCGAAGCTATTCTGATGTTGAATTTCATAATCCCCTTTTCTTCAGGATAATTTGCCATTGAGTAAGCTCTTATGACTTCTTCTTTTACTGTAGAAACATTATTGAATACCTCAAATCTATCCCAATCTGATTTGTACTCATCTTGAATGTAAAAATCTTTGTAATCAGCTTGATAAGGTGGAATTTCCATTTGTACGTAACCACCAGCTTCAAATCCAACATCTTCCCCTTCAGGAAGCTCTAATACTAACTCTTTGATAAAGGTAGCTACATTATCGTTGGATCTAACTGTAGTTTCCCATTTCTTAACACCAAAAACTTCTTCCGGTATGGTTATTTTCATATCGCTTTTAACAGGAACTTGGCAAGAGAGGCGCCAGAAATCTTTCTTTTCTTTATTATTAAAATGACTTTCTTCGGTAGACAAAATCGAGCCACCTCCATCAAAAACTTGGCAACGACATTGAGCACATGTACCGCCCCCACCGCATGCCGAAGACAGAAAAAGATTATTTTCCGCTAAAGTTTGTAAAAGTTTGCCTCCGGCAGGAACAGTAATTTTTTGAGTAGGATCGTCATTGATTTCAATGGTTACATCACCCGTAGAGACTAATTGAGATCTTGCCAAAAGGATTATGGCAACCATTATGTTTACAATAACTGTAAAAGATAAAATACCTAGAACTATCTCAGTGATCATTAGAGAATGATGCCTCCAAATGACATAAATCCAAAGCTCATCAAACCAACAATTATAAAAGTAGAACCTAGTCCCTGAAGACCTTCTGGCATGTCGCTATATTTTAATTTTTCCCTTATTCCTGCAAGAATTGTGATTGCTAATGCCCAACCTACTCCTGCCCCTAGACCATATGCAACACTTTCTCCAAAATACAAATCTTTTTCTACCATAAAAAGCGACGCTCCTAGAATTGCGCAATTAACAGTGATGAGGGGTAAAAATATACCCAAAGCGTTGTAAAGGACAGGAACATATTTATCTAAAAACATTTCTAATATTTGAACGCAAGCAGCAATCACTCCAATATAACTGATCAATCCTACAAAGCTTAAATCAACATCAGACAGGCCTGCCCAAGCTAGAGCTCCATCTCTTAAAATGTAGTTATAGATTAAGTTGTTGATAGGTACAGTGATTGCTAATACTACGATAACAGCTATACCCAAGCCAATTGCAGCTTCAATTTTTTTTGAAATAGCAATAAAAGTACACATTCCTAAAAACACAGACAGAGCTAGGTTTTCTATAAAAATAGCATTGATAAAAATATTTAAATAATTTTCTATCATGATGATGCCTTTGAAGAAGGAGTTGGTGGTGGGTTTGGCACAATTTCAGGGGAATTCTGAGACATTCTAAATTCTGGTTCTTCTACTTGATCTTTTTGCCATGCCCTTAAGACCCATATAATTAAACCAATTAATATGAAAGAAACTGGGGGAAGAAGGAAAAAGTTATTAGGCACGTACCAACCACCATTTTGTACCAAAGGAAAAATTTCATACTCCAAAATGGTTCCAGTACCAAATAATTCTCTGATTGTGCCAAGAATTATTAAGATTACGCTATAACCTAATCCATTACCGAACCCATCAAGAAAAGACACTCCCGGAGGATTTTGCATTGCAAAGGCTTCGGCTCTTCCCATCACAATACAATTGGTAATTATTAAACCTACAAATACAGATAAAGTTTTGCTTGTTTCGTAGTCATAAGCTTTTAAAGCCTGATCAACAAGTATTACTAAAGAAGAAATAATTGTCATTTGTACGATAATTCTAATATTTGATGGAGTTATATCTCTTATCATAGAAATAAAGAAATTGGATAAACTGACAGTAACTGTTAAAGCTACGCACATTATTAAAGTCGGATAAAGTTTACTGGTAACAGCTAATGCGGAACAAATACCAAGCATTTGCAAAGCAATTGGATTCTCTTTGAATACAGGCCGAAATAATATTTCTGAATAGTTAGACATCTACTTTTTGTAAATTATTAATAAAGTTTAAAAAACCATCATTACCCATCCAATAGGCTATTAAGTTACTTACTCCATTACAGGTCAAGGTGGCTCCAGACAATCCATCAATTTCATAGCTAAAATTATCACTAGTTTTCATAACACTTCCCTTAATCACTTTTAAAGAAACTTCACCATTTTCTTGATATATTTTTTTTCCTTTCCATAAAGCTTTCCACTTAGGATTATCAATTTCAGCACCAAGTCCAGGAGTTTCTTTATGCTCATAGAATTCCAATCCAGCAACAGTATTAAAATCTCCTTCAATAGCCAGATAACCATAAAGGATTCCCCACAAGCCATATCCTCTAACTGGTAAAATCAAAGTATTTATTTCATTGTCTTTATATTCAATATATACCTTTGAATATTTTTCTCTTTTTTTAATTGAAGCTACGTCTTCTTCTGCAGATAGAAATTTATACTTTCCATCCTCTCTAAGTTCTTTTGAAAGTTCATATGTATCAGGATTTATGTCTACAATTTCACCTCTATCTAAGTCAATGATTAAGGTTTTTATATTTGACATTGCATTTTCTACTGAACCATAGACTTCATCTAAACCTGCAGATGAAACAATCTTCTTTTGCATATCTAAAACAACGTTATTTTCTTGAACAGATCTCAGTTGAATAGCAATAAATGAAATAATAGCGCTGCATAATAAACATAGGCCAATTCCAACGAATGTTATATTTAAAGTGCTATCTTTATTAATCTTAGGCATTTTGAAGAGCCAGCCTTTTTTTAATGTTATTTTGAACCACAAAATGATCTATCAAAGGAGCTAGTAAGTTTCCAAATAAAATGGCGAGCATCATGCCTTCAGGAAAAGCAGGATTTAAGACTCTAATTAAAATCACCATTACACCAATAACTACTCCATAAACCCATCTACCAGCATTGGTATGCGATCCAGAAACGGGTTCAGTAGCCATGAAGACTAAGCCAAAAGCATATCCACCAATTACCATATGCCACCAAAAAGGCATAGAAAACATGGGATTGGTTTCGCTTCCAACGATATTGAATAAATAACTTGTAAAAATTGTACCTATGGCGACACCAAGAACTATTCTCCAAGAGGCAACCTTAGTATAAAGAAGAATAGCTAAGCCAACTAATATTGCTAAAGTTGAAGTTTCTCCAATGGAACCTGGAATAAAACCAAGAAAAGCATTGTTCCATGTATAGGCAAGATTTTGATAGCCATCTTGAGCTGCTGTTCCTAAAATAGTAGCTGCTGTGTAACCATCGACTGCAACCCAGGACATATCACCTGACCAAGATGCTGGGTAAGCAAAATATAAAAATGCCCTACCCGTTAGGGCTGGATTTAAAAAATTCTTCCCGGTACCACCAAATATTTCTTTTCCTATAACTAAACCAACCGCAATACCCAATGCACATTGCCAGAGAGGCGCATTAGGAGGACAAGATAAAGCAAATAATACTGTTGTAACAAAAGCACCTTCACTAACTTCATGCCTTCGTATCAGAGCAAAAATTAATTCGCAGCCTATTCCAACCGCAAAAACAACGACGTATATAGGGATGAAATAAATAGCCCCATAAACTAAACAATCCATAAAGCTATTTGGATTTAACGAAGTAAAGAAAGTAATTAGCGGCCAATGCCAATCTTTTTCAAAAGCAGTATTTGCAAGAGTAAGCTGTTCTATTGCATTAAGTGATTGATATCCAAGGTTATACATTCCTGCAAACATCGTCGGAAAAGTTGCAAGCCATACCACAACCATAATCCTTTGGATATCCGAACCATCTCTAACATGAGTTAAACCCTTGGTTCTTTTATCGGACGAATAAAAAAGGTTTTCGATAACATCGAATATCGGAAAATAATAGGATAGCCCCCCTTTTCCTTGAAAAGAAGGTTTAATTTTATCAAGAAAATTTCTTAATGGATCGTTCATCTCTTAGATTTAGAGGCAATTTTAATGATTTAAGTGAGTCAATTTAGTTTTTATAAGATATTCTTCTATATTATGCCTTTATCCATCCTTCTCTATTTTATCTAAAATATTTCTAAGGATTAACCCGTAATCATATTTGCTTGGACAACTGTAGGTGCAAAGAGCTAAATCTTCCTCATCCAATTCCAAAACGCCAAGACTTTGAGCCAATTCTGTATCTTCAGTTACTATTGCTTTGAGAAGTTGAGTAATCATTAAATTCATTGGAAAAATATCTTCGTACACGCCCACAGGAACAATTGCTCTAAAACCGCCGTTTAATGCAGAGGTAAGGTTATATTTATAATTTTTTATTGCCGACGTAAGAAACATTCTCAAAGATGAATGCTTTTTTATTTCAGGTCTTAACCAATTTAAAAATTCACGATCATCTTGGTTAGCCTCTCTTATAACGGTGAGTTGATTTGAGAAACTTGATAGATAAGCAAGTGGACCCTCACATATGTGACCACACAAAACAGACCCGGAAATCAATCTATTTTCTTCCTCTTTCAATTTTCCTGCTGTAAGTTCTTCAACACAAGCACCAAAATCTGTTAGTAAGATTTCTGGATTAAATACTTGAGGACCAGAAATAGAAATGTATTTATCATTGGATATGTAACCCGTAAGAACAGTTTTTCCAATTTTTATTAATTCTTGATATCCAATAGTCCAAATCTGATTAGCTAATGAAGCCGGAGAAATTTTATGAATTTGTGTTCCAACAAGCCCTATAGGATGAGGTCCTGAAAAAATATGATAATTGATCTTTTCAGATCTAAATAAATTTAAAGTGTTGTTTTCAGAAATTCCAATGTTAACCTTCTCCTTAGGAAGATGGGAAATAATTTCTAACCCTTTATTGAAAGCTTCAAGGTTTTCTTCAATGACCAATGTTGGATCAAAGGATAATGGATTTGAATCTATCAAAGATATAAAGATTTTATTCGGCAGAGAACCCACTTTGGGAACTTTAGAAAAAGGTCTAGTCCTAAAAAGACTAAGTAAACCAAATTTATTAAGAAAATTTAAAACGTGATCATCGTTTTTATCGAAAGTTGTATCAATTTCAAAAGTAGCATCATCATTACTCTTTTCGATAACCATAGAAAGGAAAGATCTTCTATCACCTCTATTGATTTCTGAAATCGTTCCATTCACGGGAGACAAGTGAAAGTACCCAGGATTTTTTTTATCTTCAAAGAGTTTTTCTCCTTGAGAGACTTGTTGTCCTTCAGACACAAACATTGTAGGTCGTATACCGTGAAAATCTTTTCCTAGGACAGCGACTCTTGAAGTTAAATTCTTAACTTCTGGCAAAACTTGATGGTTAATTTCTCCTTCAAGAGATAAATCTAATCCCTTTGTAATTTTTATAGTCATGTTATAAAAATAGAGGTAAACGTAGGTATTTAATACCAGCCATTTTCTTTAAGACTCGAAGCAGTTGGACGCAGTAACCAAGCTCATTATCGTACCAGGCATAAATGACCACATTCTTTCCGTTGCATATTGTTGCTTGAGAATCTACAACGCATCCAAATCTACTTCCAATAATATCAGATGAGACAATTTCTGGAGAATTTGTATAATCGATTTGGTCTTTATAAATACTATGAAAAGCTGTTTTTCTTAAAAAATCATTAAGCCTTTCAACGGTTGATTCTTTCTCAAGATAAAGGTTTAAAATTGCCATAGAAACATTTGGAGTTGGAACCCTTATTGCGTTTGCTGATAATTTTCCCTCTAATTCAGGGAGCACTTGAGATACGGCTTTTGCTGCACCAGTTTCAGTTAAAACCATATTTAGTGCAGCACTTCTTCCTCGTCTTGCTTTGTCATGATAATTATCAATTAGATTTTGATCATTGGTATATGAATGAACAGTTTCAACATGACCATTATCAATACCATACTCTTCGGATATCGCTTTTAATAAAGGAACAATTGCATTGGTAGTACAAGAAGCGGCCCCTAAGATTTTATCTTTATCTGTAATATCTTTATGGTTTACACCATAAACTATGTTTTTTAACTCTCCTTTAGTTGGAGCAGTAAGCAATACTTTTGAAACCCCTTTAGATTTTAAATGTTTTGAGAGCCCTTTTTTATCTCGATAAACTCCAGTATTGTCTATTAAAATTGCTTTATCGATACTATGCTTGGAGTAATCCACTTCGTCAGGATTGTTTGCATAGATAAATTTTACAGGATTACCATTCATAACAAGAGTATTGGATTCTTCGTCAACTCTGATTGTCCCTTTAAAGGGACCATGAACAGAATCTCTTCTCATTAATTCAGCTCTTTTAAACAGATCTTCTGATTTAGATTGTCTTACAACTACTGCTTTAAGAGAAAAAGTTTCACCTGCACCCGTATCCTCGAGAATTAATCTTGTAATTAATCTTCCTATCCTCCCAAAGCCAAATAGAACTACATCTTGAGGTTTTTTAAGTACTGGGGTGTGATTTCCTATGCCTTTCCTAACCTGATCATTTACGAATTCATCTATATTTTGTCCATGATCGTCGAACATAAAAGCTGCAGCTAATATACCTATATCTATTTGCGCAGGACCTAGATTAAGTTTGTCTAAACTAGCTAAAATCATTGATGTTTCGTATTCACTTAGTTCATTTTCCTCGACTTCTCTTACAGCCCTGTGAGCTTGCATTATTTCTATTACTGAAAGAGAAATTAAAGGATTTCCATACAACAAAATTCGAACATTTTTATCTCTGTGAAACTTACCAATGATGGGAATCATTGATTCAACAAGCGACTGTCTTTCTATCCAGTTTTCTAGATAATTATCAGGTTTTGCTCTATCCCTCTTATCAGGGTTAGAGTCAGATTTTATTGCTGTCATTTATTACAAAGCAGAATATCTTTTCAGGTGATAATCAGTATTTCCAAAAATTGCTCTAATTGTTGTTAAACGCTTAAAGTAGTGACCAATATTTGTCTCGTCAGTTACACCCATTCCACCATGTAATTGGACAGATTCTTCACCAACATGCTTAGCAGCGATACCAACTTGATATTTTAAAGCTGAAACAGCTTTTTTAGCATCGTCTGATTTATCGGTAAGTTTTGCAGCACACATTAAAAGCAAGGATTTAGTTTGTTCATATGCCATGAAAGTATCTACCATCCTGTGTTGTAGTGCTTGAAATGAACTAAGAGTCTCACCAAATTGTTCTCTTGTCTTAGTATATTCTAAGGTTATTTCATTCATTTTTTCCATAATACCAACTGCTTCAGCTGATATAGCTAATGTTGCTAAGTCAATGACTTCTTCCAGCGCAGAAAAAGCATCACCTTCATTTCCCAATAGAGAAGATGTTGGGGTAGATACGTTTTCAAGCGTTATCTCTGAAGCTTTAGACCCGTCTACGTTTGAATAGTTTCTTAAAGATACTCCTTTTGAAGAAGGATCAACAATAAACAAAGAAAGACCTTCTTTATCGAGCTGATTTCCTGATGTTCTTGCAACAACGATAATATTATTTGAAGAAGGACCATTCATGACTACCGCCTTGTAACCATCAAGAATGTAACTATCACCTTCTTTTTTGGCAGACGTAATAACGTCGTTTAAATCGAACCTACTTTGAGGTTCAGAAAATGCTACAGACATTTGAATTTCACCAGAAATTATTTTTGGTAAAAGTTCTGTTTTTTGTTCTTCTGAACCTAATCTGCTAACTAAGCCACCTGCTAGAACAACATTTGGGATGTAGGGCTCAACGACAAGCCCTCTTCCAAGTGATTCCATGATAACCATAAGGTCAATTGGCCCACCATTATAGCCACCATCAGCTTCTGAAAATGGCATTCCTAACCATCCTAGATCAGCAAAAGTCTTCCAAAAATCTGAGCTATAACCCAACTCAGTTTTGATATTTTTTTGCCTTACATCAAAAAGATAATCTTTGTCTACAAAGGTAGTGATACTGTCTTTGAGCAATAATTGTTCTTCAGATAACGAGAAATCCATTTAAATTCCTAGAACAGCCTTAGCAATTACATTTCTTTGGATTTCATTACTCCCACCGTAGATAGAAACTTTTCTGTAGTTTAAGTAATGGGGCATGACATTGGCTGCAAAATCTGGGCCAATTCTTCCTTCATTAGAAATTAAATCATCTTCCGACATAAAAGGATGAGCATAATATCCAAGTGCTTCAACAAACAAGTCAGAAAGACCTTGCTGTAAATCAGTACCTTTAATTTTAAGAATGGATGATTCTGGACCAGGATGTCCACCTTTTGACATTGCTGCCAAAGTTCTTAATTCGCTATATTCCGCAGCTAACAAATCAATCTCAAGTTTATTAAGCTTATCCATAAATAATTCGTCATCCTTCAAGAAACCCTCACCTAATGGTAGTTCTGAAGTAATTTCTCTAAGTCTTCGAATCTCTCTTTTAAGAGCAGGAATGCCACCAATACCAGTTCTTTCGTGAGCTAAAAGGAATTTTGCTATATTCCAGCCAGCGCCTTCTTCTCCAATTAGGTTTTCGACAGGAACTTTGACATTATCTAGGTAGACCATGTTTACTTCATGAGATCCATCAATAGTAATGATAGGCTTCACCTCAACTCCTGGAGTTTCCATATCAATCAACAGAAAACTTATTCCCTGTTGTTTAATATCAGTGGTTTCCGTTCTAACCAAACAGAAAATCCAATCCGCATGTTGCGCCATGGTTGTCCAAGTTTTCGTTCCGTTAACAATGTAGTGATCGCCATCTTTTACTGCTTTAGTCTTGAGCGATGCTAAATCAGAACCAGAACCAGGCTCTGAATAACCTTGACACCACCAAACATCATTATTAATTATCCCTGGAAGAAATCTGTCCTTTTGTTCTTGAGTTCCAAAAGTATAAACCACTGGTCCACACATACTTACTCCAAAAGGAACAAGAGTTGGAGTATTAGCGTCGGCTAATTCATTTTGAAAAATATGTTTTTGTGTAATAGACCAACCGGTTCCACCATATTCTTCAGGCCAATTAACTGCAAACCAACCCTTTTTGCTAAGGATTCTTTGCCAAGTTTGGATATCGTCTTTAGAAACAGGAATCCCATTATCCATTTTATTTTTGATATCAGCAGGATAATTCTCTGCAATAAATGATCTCACTTCATCTTGAAATTTAAGATCTTCTTCTGAGAAAGATAAATTCATTTTAAAAACCTCTTTATAGTCTTATTCTTAGAAGTCAGTATTATACACAAACATTTATCTGTTAATACGTAGTAAAAATCATTATGGAAATAACATTTGGTTATCAAAAGAACTTGGTAATTTGCAGTAATTCAGAGCTTCTGAAAAAAACTTGGTCTAATTCTACAAATGATGAAAAAATCTTAATTCCTGATTTAGAGGTTTTACCCTATGATAATTTTTCTCCACATTCTGAGGTTTCATCAAAAAGATTAATAGCTCTTAGGGATTTACTAAAAAAAGATTCGGTCACAGCTTTTTCTACAGTTCCTGCTCTTTTTCAACCTTTTTTTGATAAAGCCAGTATCAATACTCTGTACCTTGAATTCAAAGAAAATCAAAAAATTGATAGAAACGAGCTCATCTCAAATTTACTAGAAAATGGATATGACCCTGCAGATTTAGTAACCAAACCCTCCAGCTATGCCCTAAGAGGTTCAGTGATTGATATATTTCCATCCAATAGCAAATATCCCGTTAGGATAGATTTAAATGACGATTTGATTTCAAGTATTTCTATTTTTGACACTGATACACAGAAAACTTTAAGGAAAATAAATTCATTCATTGTTAGACCATCACGAGGTTTTGTTTTAAATATAAATTCTATAAAGATATTTAAAAAAAATTGGCGTTCTAGGTTTAAAGAGGATGGTGAGGTTTTTGAAAGCGTCAGTAAAGGAAAATTTATATCAGGAATAGAATTTTATTCTTCTCTTTTCTATGATGAAAAACCTTCTTTGAAGGATTATCTCAACGGCTTTAATATCTTTATCGTTGGTGACGTTAAATCAGAATCTAAAAATTATTGGGAATTGATAAATAATAGATACGAGGAGTTTTTAGGCGATGTAAATAGACCAATCCTGAGGCCTGCAGAAATCTTTAATTCGCTTGATGAAATTAATAACTTAATTTCAGATTCTGAAATAATAAACTTACCAGAAACTTCTTTTGATAAATCTTTAGATTTAGTTTTTAAAGACGCCTCTTCTAGTTCAGAACAATTAGAAAGAGATTTTGATTCATTATTAAATTTTAAAAAAAATGAGCTTGTTGTTCATGCAAACTATGGAATAGGAAAATTCTTAGGTTTAAAAAATCTAAATAATACGGAATGCTTTTTAATAGAATATCAAAACAATGAGTTACTTTATGTTCCAGTAAATTCGATATCTCAAATTACCCCATATATTGGCGTAAAAGATATCCCTTTAGATTCTTTAAGCAAAAAGAAATGGAGTGAAAAATCACAAAAATCGAAATTAAAAGCTTTTGATATTGCATCAGAAATTTTGGAAGCTGAAGCTAAAAGAAATTTAGAAGAGTCACAAAAAGTTTCACTTAATGTAAGTGAATATGAAAAGTTTTGCGACACTTTCAAATTTACAGAGACTCCTGATCAAGAAAGAGTCATTAGAGAAGTAATTGTTGATTTACTTTCAGACAAGCCACAGGATAGACTGATTTGTGGTGAGGTAGGATTTGGTAAAACTGAGGTAGCTTTGAGAGCCTCTTTCATAGTAGCTCAAAATGATTATCAGGTTTGTATTCTCGCACCAACAACCGTACTGGCTAAACAGCATTTTGAGGTATTCAAAGAAAGATTCAGCGAATTTCCTTACAAGACTTGTCTCCTTACAAGAGAGCAAACAAAAGCAGAAAAAGCAGAAATATATAAAAAAATCAAAGAAAATTACTTTTCAATAATTATTGGTACTCATGCCCTTTTCAATAAAGAGATTTCTTTTAAGAATTTAAATCTGCTTATTATCGATGAAGAGCATAAATTTGGTGTCAGACAAAAAGAACAAATAAGATCTTTGAAAAATGGCATCAATGTCATTTCCCTTTCTGCAACCCCAATTCCAAGGACCTTAAATCTATCTCTATCTAAAGTGAGAGATATTTCTTTAATCGCCACTCCTCCGACAGGACGTAAAAGTGTAAAGACAATTGTCTCAAGATATTCAAAAAGTCTCGTCTTTGAAGCCATTCAAAGAGAATTTTATAGAGACGGTCAAGTTTTTTATCTCTTAAATAACGTGAGCATGTTAGAAGAAAAGAAAAAAGAAATTTCGGATAGATTTCCAGGTAAAAAAATTGCTTTTGCTCACGGCAAACTTAGACCCAAAGAGTTAAGTAAGGTCATGGAAAGTTTTATTAGAAAAGAAATTGATTTGCTTGTTTGCACAACGATTATTGAAAGTGGGATTGATATAGAGAACGCAAATACCTTAATTGTAGAGGAATCGGAAAATTATGGATTGTCTCAACTTCATCAAATAAGAGGAAGGGTTGGAAGATCTAAAAGAGAGGCTTATGCCTATTTTTTCCTTAATGAAAATAAAGAATTAAAAAATAAGGCGTCAGAAAGAATTGAAGCTCTGCAAGAGAACGAATCACTTTTATCTGGATTTAGCTTAGCAATGAGAGATTTAGAAATAAGAGGAGCCGGTGAGTTGTTAGGAGAAAAGCAAAGCGGGCCTATAGATGTTGTAGGTTTAACTTTATTTTCAAAAATGATTGAAAGCGCTATTAAAATTTTAAAAGGAGAAAAGATTATAGATCAAGCCGATATTGACATTGATATTGGTATCTATGGATTCATTCCAGAAGAAATCATTCCTCAAGCAGAATTAAGACTTAGTATTTACAAAGAAATATCTTCTATAAAGGAAAATAAAAATCTAGAACAAAATAAAAAGGATTTTATTGATCGTTTTGGCGATGTAACTTCAGAAATCACTAATCTTTATGAATTATCAAAACTAAAAAATATTGCCAGAAAGCTAAATATTTTAGGCATCAAGTATCGGGATGAAAATTTTTCTTTAAAATTAGCAGATGACTCGGGACTCATTCCCCCATCCTCAAAAATAAGGGAGATCAAAGTAAGTGCTAAAGATATTAAAAGTGATCGTCTAACCTTTATAATGTCAAAGTTAGAAAGTTTCCTTGATAAGAATGAAATATAAACTATCTTTATTGCTAACGCTTCTTTCAATAAATTTATTATCTGAAGAGCAACTTTATTTAGTTGATTTAATTTTGATTAAATATCTTCCTGATTTTGAAACTAATGAAAAGTTTTTTCCTCCTGAACTAGATATCCCAGATAATATTACTTTTCTTGCTGAGTTTTCTTATCCCAAGTTAGAGATTAATTCACTACCGTTTAATCTTGAATATAAATTTCAAGATTTATTTATGTCAGTAAAAATTGAAGAAGACTCAGATTTATCTATTTCTGAAGATGACACTCCAAGTGATATTGAATCTATTCCAACCTTAGAAGTAAATAAATCTGTATTTGAAATTGATTCTGCGAGAGAATTTTCTTTATCAGCTGAAGTTTACAAAATTGCAAGAAGTAGAGACTTTAGGGTTATTTCTACAAAATCATGGTTCCAAAACATTAATGATAAAGATGCAGCTGAGCTTATTTTTATCGATAGTGATTTTTTTAAAGGAACTAGGATATTTGGTTTTTTTCAACTCTACAAAGAACGTTTTTTACACTTCAATACAAAACTATATCTTTCTGAGTTAGATCCTTTATTCACACAAGACGAAAGATTGATAGTTGGAAAAAATGTTTTCAATGAAGAAAAAGAGCTAGATATATATGAAGAAAAAAACCAAAAAGTTCTTTACGAAGTTGTGCACTCAAAAAAATTTCGTAGTGGTGAACTTCATTACGTAGATCATCCAAAATTTGGGATGCTTATAATGCTTACTAAAGCTCAGAAAAAGATTTCTTCTCCTGATAATGGTTTAACAAAGAATTAATAATTTCTAATTTCTCATGTTCTTTATTTTCTTCTGCCTCAATTTTCAATAAGTTGGTTCTTGAAATTGCTTTCTCCAAAGTCAATTTCCAAGGACCATTTGTTAAAAGTCTTTCCTTTAAAAATTCATGATAATTATCCTGTTCTTTATTCGAGGAAAATTCCGGTTTTAAATAATTTATGAGTCTTTGAGAAAGCTCTCTATACCTTTCATCTTCAAACCCGTTTAGGAGTTTTGCTTTTTCTGCCCAAGTAGATATTTCAAATCTTTCCATCCAGAGTTTATCGCTATTTGAGGGAAATCTTTCATATACCTTTTGTTCTAAATATTTGTTGGGGGGATATTCTCTTTGGTTGATAGATAGTAGTTCGCAAATTCTATTTTGAAAATCTGTATTCTTATTAACTTGCTGAGCCCTTGATTCTAATAATTTTAGTGGCGAGTCAAGAAATTCTTCGATATTTGATATTTTGTTTGCTGGCATCAAAGGAATACTTTTATTTATTGATATTGTTTTAAGTCCTCCACCTGCTCCAAATTGTTCTGATAATTCATAATCCGACATATCAAACATTTTTTTTGGATCAAAATATAAATCTATCAACGCAACCTGATTTGTTTGATTGGGATTTTGTCCACACGAAATAACAGGATAGATGTATTTTTTTTTCCGATAGATTTCTCCCAAAATAGAAAAAGGACTGGACTTAGTTAGCTCAATATTTCCATTTTTTGAAGATCCTTTTACAGCCGCTTCTAATGCTTCAGGAGCATGTTTTTTAATTTTTTTCATCAAATTAACCATCAGCATGCAATCAACAATTGCATCATGAGCATTTACTACGGAAATATTATTTTCCTTAGCTAAATCAGTTAATTTCAAACTGATATTTTTATCCTCATCCTGAGGAACTTTTATTTTTGAACTATAAAAATTCCCAATTATCTGAAATAGACTCATGAGATCAAGTCTACGATTACCATTTGTGTTGGTTATATAAGGTTCAAAAAGATTCCAATAAAACTGCCTTCTAACAAGTTCTTCATCAAATCGATGACCGTTATATGATACAAATATTAAATTTTTCTCTTTCCCCCATGACAACCATTTATCTCTTAATGATTTCATCATCTCAAAATGCGACTGACCTGATTCTAGACATTCGGTTTGTTTATGTACCAAAAATGCATCTGGGGAAGGAACTATCCATGGAAGAACTTTTGAACTCAAATTAAGCTCTTCGAGTAAGTTGAAATTACTATCTGTTAATACACATCCAATTTGAATGATTTGAGAGAAATTAATATCCAGCCCAGTTGTTTCCGTATCATAGAAAACATAAAGATCGTCTGAAGCAACCATCTCTAAATTATAAGGGAAACAAACGTCAAATTTAGACGTTATTTGTAAAACGCATTATCTTTAAAAGAATGATCTGTAGAGTCGACTATTTCTGTTATCTCAGGAATGTTATCTTTTAAAGTCTTTTCAACACCATTTTTAAGAGTAAGGTCAACCATTCCGCAACCTTGGCAGCCACCACCAAATCTCAAAACGGCTTTGCTTGAGTCAATTACCTCTACAAGGCTTACTTCACCTCCATGAGATGCAAGCGAAGGATTTATCTCACTATATAAATAATAATTAATTTTTTCTTCTATAGAACTATCTTCTTTTAAACTCGGTACTTTTGCATTCGGAGCTCTGATTGTAAGTTGTCCTCCAAATTTATCAGGATGATAATCAACCTTACAATCTTCTAAAAAAGGAAGACTTTCATTTTCCAGGTAAACAGAAAGATCGCCGACTTCCATTAAAACATCATCATCTTCTTCTTCGCCAACTTTACAGTAAACAATACATGTTTCTGCTCTCATAGTTCCGGGGTCAGAAACAAATATTTTTATATTTGTTTCTTCTTCCTGACTGTTAAGTAAATCTTGAAGATAAGTTACAGCAGAATCTGAGATTGTAACCAGAGACATATTTATATTTTAGACTCCATTTCAGGTAAAGCTGTAAATAAGTCTGCAACTAATCCATAATCTGCAACTTGAAAGATAGGTGCATCTTCATCTTTGTTAATTGCAACAATAACTTTACTGTCTTTCATTCCTGCTAAGTGCTGAATTGCACCTGAAATACCAACAGCGATATATAGATTAGGAGCTACTATTTTTCCAGTTTGACCAACCTGATAGTCGTTAGGAACAAATCCTGAGTCAACTGCAGCCCTTGAAGCTCCTATTGCTGCTCCCAATTTATCTGCTATTCCTTCAAGCAAAGTGAAGTTATCCCCGTTTTGCATACCTCTCCCACCAGAAATAACCACCTCGGCAGCTGTCAATTCAGGACGATCTGATTTAGCCAACTCTTCTTTAATAAATTCTGATATACCAGCATCATTTACTTCTTCTAATTTTAAAATTTCAGCACTGTTAGAGCCTTTAGCTACTGCATCGAATGCAGTAGTCCTGACAGTGATTACTTTTTTTGAATCTGATGATTGAACAGTAGCAATACAATTTCCAGCATAAATCGGTCTTTGAAAGGTATCTTCTGACTCAACTGAGCTGATATCTGAAATTTGAGCCACGTCCAATAAAGCAGCAACTCTTGGCATATAATTTTTACCGTTAGTAGTTGCAGGAGCCAAAATCGAAGAATAATCATCACTAACGTTTTTGATTAGATTTGAGATATTTTCTGCAAGAAAATTCTCGTACTCTTTTGAATCAACATACAAAACTTTTGTAACTCCTTCACAAGTAGCTGCTTCTTCAGCAACTGAGTTACATTCTGAACCGGCGACTAGCACATGAATATCGCCATCAAGCTTAGAGGCTGCGCTTATTGTGTTTTGTGTTGAGACTTTTAGCTCATTATTATCGTGTTCTGCTATTACTAATGCTGTCATGAAATCACCTTTGCTTCATTTTTTAATTTTTCGACCAATTGGTCGACAGATTCTACAATTATACCCGCCTCTCGTTCTGGAGGAGGAGAAACTTTCAAAGTAGAAATTCTTGGATTTAAATCTACCCCAAGATCGTCAGATTTAATTATTTCTAAGGGCTTTTGTTTTGCTTTCATTATGTTCGGTAACGAAGCATATCTTGGTTCGTTAAGTCTGAGGTCTGATGTAACTACTGCAGGTAAATTGATGGAAATAGTTTGAAGACCACCGTCGACTTCTCTGGTAACCACTGCTTTTTCTCCCTCAATTTTGAGTTCTGAAGCAAAAGTTGCTTGAGGATAATTCATTAAGGCAGCTAACATTTGTCCTGTTTGATTATTATCGCCATCGATAGCCTGCTTACCCATAACAATTAGGTTTGGAGATTCTTTTTCAACGATAGCCTTGAGAACTTTTGAGATGCCCAGAGGTTCAACTTCCAATTCAGTTTCTACTAAAATTGCTCTATCTGCTCCTAAAGCAAGTGCCGTTCTAAGTTGTTCTTGTGCATTTTCTGCTCCAACAGTGACTGCGATTATTTCAGTAGCTGAGCCCGTCTCTTTAAGTCTTACAGCTTCTTCAACTGCAATTTCACAGAAAGGATTAATGGCCATTTTTACATTGTTTAGGTCCACACCCGATTCGTCAGCTTTTGGCCTAACTTTCACGTTGTAATCTACAACTCTCTTTATTGGTACTAAAATTTTCATATATTACCCTTATAATGGTTAGTGGAATAACTCAAGAAGCATATATTCTATAGGATGATGACTTTTCATCAAAGTATTAAAATAATGCTAAAAAAATGGGTTATAACTTAATAATTTGCCCAAAAGAGATGAATTATGAATGAACAAGTTGAAAGAGACGTCATGGAATATGACGTTCTTATTATTGGCGGAGGCCCTTCTGGCCTATCTTCTGCGATTAAAGTTAAACAATTAGCTAGTGTCGAAGGAAAAGACGTCTCCGTTTGCGTTCTTGAAAAAGGCTCAGAAATTGGTGCTCATATCCTCTCCGGAAATGTATTCGAGCCCACTGCATTAAATGAGTTAATCCCTGATTGGAAAGAAAAAGAAGCTCCTTTAAATTCGCCTGCAACTAAAGATATCGTCAAATTTATGATTTCTGAAAATTCTTCTTTCAACATACCATTTCCTAGTTTTTTGATTCCAACATTTAATAATCATGGAAATTACGTCATGAGTTTAGCTAACTTTACAAGATGGTTAGCAACACAAGCTGAATCGTTAGGAGTTGAAATTTTTCCGGGATTTACAGCAGCCGAAGTAATTTTTGAAGAGAATGTTGTCAAAGGAGTTCTTACAGGTGAAATGGGAATATCTAAAGATGGTGAAAAGAAACCTTCTTATCAGCCATCTATGGAACTTAGAGGTAAGTACACTGTTTTTGCAGAAGGCTGCAGAGGACATTTAGGTAAACAATTAATTAAAAAGTTTAATCTAGATGAAAACAGAGACCCTCAACATTATGGTATAGGTTTTAAAGAAATATGGGATATTTCTCCTGAGGACCATAAAGAAGGAACTGTAATGCATACTATGGGCTGGCCAAGTAATGGAACTATTTCAGGATCTTATTTTTATCATGGAGAAAATAATCAAGTCTACTTAGGTTATGTTGTTCCTCTAGATTATGAAAATCCGCATTTAAGTCCGTTCGATGAATTCCAACAATGGAAACAGCATAAAGATATTAAAAAGATTCTCGAAAAAGGTAAAAGAGTTGCTTATGGAGCTAGAGCATTAATAAAAGGCGGCTATCAATCTAGACCGAAAATGTCTTTCCCAGGAGGGTTGTTGGTTGGAGATAACGCTGGAACTCTGAACTTTCCAAAAATTAAAGGTACACATACGGCAATGAAGTCAGGAATGATTGCAGCTGAAACGATTTATGAAGCTCTTCAAAATGATTCGGTTGGTGAAGATTTGATTTCATATGAAGAGAAATTTACTAATTCTTGGGTGGATAAAGAATTGCATAAAGCAAGAAATTGGGGTCCTTTTTTACATAATGGATTGAAATGGGGTTTTAAAGGTCTATTAGGAGTTGCATTAGCTGCAATAGATCAATTTATCTTTAGAGGTAAACTTCCATTTACTTTAAATCACCCTACTCCTGATTACGCTTGTTTAAAAAAAGCATCTGAATCTAAGAAAATAGATTATCCAAAACCCGATGGGGTTGTAAGTTTTGATAAATTGTCTTCTGTTTTTCTTTCGAATACTAATCACGAAGAAGATCAACCTTGTCATCTTACTTTAAAAGATGCTTCCATTCCTATTTCAGTAAATCTGCCGGAATACGATGAACCAGCACAGAGATATTGTCCTGCGGGAGTATATGAAGTTGTTGAGAAGGATGGCGAACAGAAATTTCAGATAAATGCTCAAAATTGTGTGCATTGTAAAACTTGTGATATCAAAGATCCAAGTCAGAACATTGTTTGGGTCACTCCTGAGGGAATGGGCGGTCCTAACTACCCGAACATGTAAAAATTTAAATCAATAATGAAAAATTTAGTAATTGTTGGATTTCCAGCAAAAAAAGATAAATTCGAAGAATTAAAAAATACCCTCAAAGAAGCATTAGTTGATACCAGAGCTTTTGAAGGATGTATTTCTATAAATACTTACGAAGATATCTCAGCAAGTACTATTTATTTGATAGAAGATTGGGAATCATTAGACAACCATACTAGTTATGCAAATTGGCGAGCAGAAACTGGATTAGCTGATGTTCTAGAGCCCTTGCTTGAAGGCGGAGCAGCAAGTTTAAAAATTATTAGATGTGGAGAAAAATTAGATATCTAATCTATATGACTTTGCCCAAGGAAAATACATCACCGCCAGAATTAATCTCCAATTCCTGAGTTTTGGAATTCAATTTCGCTTCCTCAACCAATTGGTAAAAAACATTTCTGCTTATCAAAGCTTCTAGATTCTTTCTTACCAAAATATAAGGCGAAGGTTCTTGGGTCTTTTTGTCAATTTCAACTCTCAAAGGATTTTCATTAGATAGAGTAACAATATCATCTACATTGGTTTGAAATAAATAAGCTTCTTTTCCATCGATTACTTCCTTATTAAAAGTCTTTATTACGAAAGGTTTATCTTCAACTTTGAGTTGAATTTTTTCAACTGGAGTTACTAGATAATAAAACCCATCATCATCAAATCTGATTACAGTACTGAAAAGCTTAACCATTTTTTCTCTTCCTATCGGAGAGTTTTTAAAAAACCATTTTCCATCTCTTGCAATTTTCATATCGACATTTTCACAAAGAGGCGGATTCCATTTTTCCACTGGAGGCAATTCATTATTTTTTTGCGCCTCTAAAATAGATTGAAACAAGGAAGTTGTATTTATCTCTTTAGTCATTAAATAATTGTAGGCTCTTCTTCCAACCTTATATTGTATTTTTTCGAAACTGTGGTCTTTACTTTATTCTTTAGCTTTAAGATTGAATTTGGAGATTTATCTTCATTAATGAATACTAGAGAATGTTTTTTTGAGACTCGTGCTTTATTTAATTGCATTCCTTTAAGATTACATCTTTCAATTAGCCATGCAGCTGAAACTTTTATCAATGCATCATGTTTATAAAATTTTAAATCAGCTTCTTCGGAAAGAAGTTTTTTAAGATCTTTCTTATTGATCAATGGATTTTTAAAGAAACTTCCAACATTTGGCTTTGTTAAGTAGTTTTCTAGTTTCTGATTACGAATCCTTAAAACCCTTTGTCTTAACTCAGAGGCTTTCTTAAACCTATAATCTTGTAAATCTTGATATGAATTATTTGCGATAAATTTTTCCTTTAATTTAAAAAAGACGTTTTTAATAAACAAATGTTTGTGTTTTTTAAAAAGTGAATCTCTATAATCAAAATTACAGTTCATATTATTTAGAATTTCAACATTTCCTGTCTTCAAATTAAAAACTTCAATATGTTCTATGTAATCGGAAATTTCTTCTCCGTATGCGCCAATATTTTGAATTGGGCCTGCTCCGACAGTTCCTGGTATTCCGGATAAATTTTCTAAACCATATAGAGAATTTTTAATACAAAATCTCACAAATCTATCCCAGTTATAACCACTGGAAACTTTTACTTTATTTTTATTTATCTTTTTTTCTTTTTTAAATGAATTTTTGATAATGAGTCCATCATAGGATTTCGTAAAAACAACATTAGTTCCTTCTCCTAAAATTAGGAATTTAATTTTGTTTTTCTTTATAAATTGAAAAGCTTCTTCTATGTCAGAATCTGTTTTGCACTCTTTGTAGTACTTTGCATTAACAGCTATCTGCAGAGAATTAAACTCACTCAGATCTTTATTTGTAACTATCATCTTTTGCAATTTCATTAGCTTTTTTAAGATCGTCCTCTGTATCTACTCCCAAATGAATTTTGGATACCGATTTGATTGCATTTATCTTAATTCCATTATCTAAAGCTCTGAACTGTTCAAGTTTATATTTCTTTTCATTATCGCTTGGCTTCCAAGATACAAAACTTTTCAAAGTCTTATATTTAAATGCATAAACTCCTTGATGAATGAATATATTATTCATTAGAGATGTTTCTCTAAAAAAATTTGATGCAATTCCATTATTGACCAGTATCTTTACTTTATTTGAATCTTCCAATTCGTCTAGAGATTTAAGGTCGCCGTAAAGAGTTCCCATTGAAATTTCTTTTTTGGAAACTAAATCAAAAAGATTATTTATATCCTCTGGATTAATAAATGGCTCATCGCCTTGAATATTAATTACTACATCCTCATCACTCAAACTAAGTTTTGAGACAGCCTCATTCACTCTATCAGTGCCAGAAAGATGACTTGAAGAGGTCATCACAACATTATCGTTTGAAAATAAGTCATAAATTTTCTTTGAATCTGTAGCTACTTGAACTATATCTGCTGATGATTGCAATCCGGCTTCAAAAGTCCAATTAATCATCGGCTTGTTCAATATCAACCTTAAGGGTTTCTCAGGCAATCTCTCCGATTGAATCCTTGCAGGAATTATGACAATTTTGTTCAAATTATTTTTTTAAATAAATCAGTTTTAAAATCTTCACTTATTACAGGTTCAATTTTTAAATACCAACAATTAGGATTTTTTAAAAACCTACATTTAACTGCATCTTTCTCGGTCATTACAATGGGCAAGTCATTCATCTCAAAGAAATCCGTATCTATGAATTCATGATGATCAGGAAATACTTTTTCAATCACTTGAAAATCAAGACTTCTCAGAAGAGAAAAGAAACTACTAGGATTTCCAATACCAGCTATCCCATAAACAATTCTATCCCTACTCCAATTATTAATATCAATTGACTCTTGAGTAACTAAGTTAACCCAAGAAATAGGTTTGTAGGTCATCAAAAAGTTATTATCTTTGGATTCAGACTCCTTTGAATAAAAAGTATTAGTATTAATAACAAAATCAACTTGATCTAATTTTTTAATAGGCTCTCTTAAGGGGCCGGCAGGAAGCAAAAGATTATTACCAAATTTCCTCATTCCATCAATCATGGCAATTTCTATGTCCCTGCCCAGTTTAAAATGTTGAAGACCATCATCGCTTATTAAAATGTTACATTGTCTATTTTGTATTAAATGCTTTGCAGCTCTCACTCTATTGGCTCCTACAACTACTGGACAATTTGTATTATTGAAGATGATCAAAGGCTCATCGCCAACATCGCTAGGATTTGACGATTGAGTGATTAAAACAGGATTATTTTTGGCTGTGCTCTTATACCCCCTTGAAACAATACCAGGATATAAACCTTCCTTTTTAAGTTCATTGGCAAGCCAAATAACTAAAGGAGTTTTTCCTGTGCCTCCAACTGTAAGATTCCCAATTACGATTGTCTTAAAATCTGGTTTCCATGCTGAAGCTAAATCTCTTTTTCGAAATAATTTAAATAAAAATCTATAAATCCAAGAAAATGGCAGTAGGATTTTTATCCAATTTTTATTTTCGTACCAAGCTTCTTCAATAAAGTTGCTAGTTTTTTGCTCTGATAAGGCAAATTGAGATTTAAGAATAGGAAGTTTTTTCTTAGCTGGTTCAACTTCGTCTTTAAATTGATTCTTATAAAGTTCAAAGTAAGCTTTTTCTAAACTCATTAAGTCATTATGTCTGCCACTTTCTACAATTTTTCCGTCTTTTAAAACAATAATTTTTTCAGCATTCTCAACGGTAGAAAGCCTGTGAGCTATAACGATAGTAGTCTTACCTATTTTTAAGTTATCTATTGCTTGTTGAATTTGATTTTCTGATTCTGAATCTAATGCTGATGTAGCTTCATCTAAGATGATAATAGGCGCATCTTTTAATAAGGCTCTAGCTATTGCAATCCTTTGTTTTTGACCACCCGAGAGTAAGGTTCCGTCATCTCCTACAACTGTTTCATATCCATTTGGAAGGCTCTCTATAAAGTCATGTGCATTTGCATTTCTTGCAGCTTCAAAAATTTCTTCATCAGATGCCATGGGTTTGGCATAGCTAATATTATTTTTAATCGAGTCATTGAATAAAACGGTATTTTGACTCACTGTTGAAATTAAACTTCTAAGATTATCAAGTTTTATCTCTTTTACATTACAACCATCTATTTCAATTCGTCCTTCTGAAATTTCATAAAATCTAGGTATGAGATTTACCATTGTGCTTTTACCTGACCCTGATTGGCCAACTATAGCTAGGGTATTGCCTTTTGAGATAGTAAAAGAGACATCGTCAAGGATCTTTTCGTTATCGCTATATGAAAAATTTACATTTTCAAAAGAAATGTCTCCTCTAACTACGGATAGTTCTTTAGTACCATTATCAATTTCAGGTTTTACATCCATTTGATTGAAAATAACCTCTGCGGCTGCAAGACCTTTTTGAATCATTGAATTTGTCATTGAGAGCTGTCTGATCGGTCTTGGTAACATTGCCGCAGCACCAAAGAAAGCAATAAATGTTCCTGGAGACATTCTTTCAAAAAAAGAAGAATCCAATGCAACCCAGGTAATAATTGCCAGTGCAATAGCTAAAAATATTTGAATAATTGGAGACTGAAGAGAATTTGTTGTTTCTAGTTTTAAATTCTGAATTCTGTTATTTGAATTTACTGAGTTAAATTTATCAATTTCACTTTCTTGTTGACCAAATATTTTAACTTCTTTGTTGGCATTGATTGACTCAGAGCTTACTTGAGTGACATCTCCCATAGAATTTTGAATTCTTGTACTTACTCTTTTCATTCTTTTGCCTGCGATGGAAACTACCAAAAGAATAAAAGGCGATGCTAGAAATAATAAAGCTGTAAGTTGCCAATTAAGATAAATTAAATATCCTAGCAATCCTAAAACAATAAGCCCTTCTCTTACTAGAATTGTTATTGCAGCTGTACCAGCTTCATTAATTTGTGCAACGTTAAAAGTAATTCTAGAAAGAAGATGACCGCTATTATTGGAATCATAAAAACTAGATGGTAGATAAATTAAAGACTTAAACAAATCTTTTCTTAAATCAAAAACCAATCTGGTTGAGACAAGTGCCATAAAGAAATTTCCTACAAAATAACCAATACCTCTACCAAATGCTAGAACAAACAAAAGAATTGGTAGATAAAGATTTAAAGATGTATCAGGCTGAGAAATATAATCAACAATTTGTCTAAACCAGTCTGCAATTCCAACTTGAGATATGGCAAAAAGGAAATACCCCAGAGAACTTAAAAGAAAGAATCCTAAATTTGGAAGGACATAGGCTAGTATCCTTGAATAGGGGCTCATTTTCATTGAAGACTTATTTTAAACGAAAACGCCTGAATCCATGGTAAGAATTTTATCGCTAAAATTTCTAAATTCAGGATCATGGGTAGCTACAATTATTGAAGATTTAAATTCGTCGGCTAATTGATTTAAATAGTTTATTACTTCTCTGGAGGTATCTTTATCTAAATTACCAGTTGGTTCATCTAAAAAGATAAGATCAGGTTTATTGATTAAGGCTCTTGCCATAGCAACTCGTTGCTTTTCTCCTCCAGATAGCTGACTTGGAAAATGATTCAATCTTTCAGCCAAACCAAATTTATTAAGAATATCAGAAGCTTTTTCCAAAGATCTTTTCTTATTCTCTCCTAAAATCATCGATCCCAATGCAACATTTTCAATAGAAGTAAATTCTTTAAGTAAGTGATGAAATTGATATACAAAACCCATACTCTCTTTCCTCAATTGAGTTAACCGTTTGTGCTGATTATCGTACTTATAATTTTTATATGAAACTTCACCATCAGAATAAACATCCAAACCGCTTAATAAATTTAGCAATGTGGACTTTCCAGAACCTGATCTCCCATAAATTACTACTTTTTCATTTTCTTTTATAGAAAAATTTATATTGTTTACAGCTTTAATTTTTTCATTACCCTCTTTATAAAATTTAGATAAGTTTTTTGCTTCCAATAAATTACTCATTTCTTAAAATCTCAATTGGATGGAGCTTGCTTGCTGTTCTAGCCGGGAAAATAACTGAAAGTATTGTAATAAGTAAACTTACCAGCATGATTATCAAAACAGTATCTAGACGGATATCATATGGAAAGTAAGATATAAAATAGGTACCAAAGTATTCCATCAATGAACTAAGTTGAGCTTCAAAAATCGAAGACCCAATTAGAAAAGTAATAATTAATCCAAATATCAAACCTAAAAACGTTCCAATGCAGGCAATCAAAGTACCCAAATATAAAAATATTTTAAATATTTCATTACTACTCATACCCATGGTTTGAAGAATGGCAATTGCACCTCTTTTTTCATTAATCATAGTCATGAGCATGGAAACGATATTGAATGCTGCAACAACAATTATTAATGTCAATAATAAAAAGACCAAACTCTTTTCCATCATGATTGCTTCAAACAAAGGACCGTATGTATAAGACCAATCTTCTGCATTAAGTAATACGTTAGAATTTTTTTCTGCATATATTAATGACTGCCAAACTAGATAAGGAGCTTCAAATAAATCATCAAACTTCAATCGAAAACCATGTACTTGATTTTTTAAACCAGTAAGAATGGATGCATTTTCAAGAGAAATATAAGCTAGAGTTTCATCGATATCTTTAGAACCTATATTGAAAATACCAGAAATGTTAAAAACTTTTGATTTAGGAAAATATCCAGCAAATGAAGAGCTAGTATCAGGAAGCATTAAAGATATTCTGTCTCCCACATCAACATTTAATTTTCTTGCGAGCAATCTTCCTAAAACGATATTGTTACCTGTTTGAATTTTTTCAAAATTACCAGTCTGCATAAATTCATGAATGACTGAAACGGATTTATCTTTAGAAACAATAACACCATTAACCAATACTCCGGCGACAGCGGATTTACTTTTTATAAGGGCCTCAGTTTCAATGTAAGGAGAAATACCTCTTATATTAGTGTCGTCTCTTAAATTGATTTCTACACTCTCCCAATCATCGATTGGATTTAAGCCATAAATTGAAGCATGTGGAATAACGTTTAGAACTCTGTCTTTAAGTTCTTGTTCAAAGCCATTCATTACTGATGAAACAATAATTAATACTGCAACACCTAGTGATGTAGAAATAAATGCTAGAGCCGAGATGAAAGAGAGAAAGCCAGACTTTCTCCCTTTCAAATATCTCAAAGCTATATAAAAAGACGTATAGTTTTGAGACATTTTTTAAGTTTCAAAACTATTTTTTAATTTGATTCTTCATTGATTCAAACATTTTGCCTTTATAAGGAGGCATCATTTGGGCCATAAGATCTGCTGAAAATTGTTTATAAACTGCTTTGGCATGACTAAATTCTTTAAAGCCATCGTGACCATGATACGAACCTGTTCCGCTGGGGCCAACTCCTCCAAAAGGGAGTTCCTCTTGACCAATGTGCCAGATAACATCATTTAAAGTAACTCCACCAGAAGTAGTATTATCAAGAACTTTCTTTTCTTTATTTTTATCCTTACTAAAAAGGTAAAGTCCTAAAGGCCTGTCCTTGGAGTTAACGTAATTAACAGTCTCGTCAAAGTCATCATATTCTTTAACAGGTAATACTGGACCAAAAATTTCTTCTTGCATGATTTTCATTTCATCTGTCGGATTTAAAACTAATGTAGGAGGAATTTTATGCAATTCCTGTTGTTCAAAATCTTCGTCTGCAGGATTTATTTGGATGACTTCAGCCCCTTTTTCTTTTGCATCTGAAACAAGTTCATTGATTCTTTCATAATGCCTTTCATTAATTACAGACGTATAGTCTTCGTTGTACTTAAGATCTGTGAACATCTCACTTATAGCTTCATTTGAAGCCTTTGCAAATTCTTCACTTTTACCTTTAGGTAGCATCAAATAATCAGGAGCTAAACAAATTTGTCCAGCATTCATGGTTTTTCCTCGCATGACTTTTTTTGCAACATCTGATAAGTCTGCATTTTCATCGACAATAACAGGAGATTTGCCCCCTAATTCTAAAGTTACTGGAACCAGATTATCTGAGGCAGCTTTCATAACTTTTTTACCTATTTGTGTACCACCTGTGAAAAGTAAATGATCAAATGGAAGAGCACTAAATGCAGCACCAACCTCAGCATCTCCAGTAAATACAGCAGCTTCAGATTTATCAAAATAAGCTTCAAACATTCTTTTGGTTACTTCACTTGTTGCTGGAGTCAACTCAGAAGGTTTTATCATAGCTCTATTTCCTGCAGCAAAAATTCCTCCCAAAGGAGCTAAAATCAAATTAACTGGAAAGTTCCAAGGACTAATAACACCAACTGTCCCCAAGGGTTGATACTTAATATAAGATTTCGAACCTAAAAAGCCCATCAACATTCTTATAAATAAGGGCCTATCAACGTTTGAAGGCCTTTTTTCATCTTTGGTCCATTTATCAACATTTTTTATTGCATGCTGTAAAACTCCAATTGTAGTAGCTATTTCCGTTAAAAAACTTGATTTTGGATCTCTGTTTCCAAAATCTTTTTGAAGAGCATCAATTATTTCGTCGCTGTATTCTTTGATCATCTTGATGCAACGATTTAACCTATCTTTTCTAAGCTCTATGCTTGCAGGACCCTCCTCAATATGAAGCTTTTTTTGCAGCTTTAGAACACTTTCCATTTCTTGTAATGTTTCTGTACTCATAATATTTTCTCCATTTAATAATTAAACTGATCTTTGTTTTTTATCTTTCTCATTAGACTTCTTTATAGTATTTCTAATATTATCCCAATCCTCATCGGAAAGGCTATTTAGATTAGCAAAAGTTCCAGAGGAAGATAAATACTGCGCTCCATCAATTGCTATAGTCTGTCCTGTAAGGTATTCACAGCCATCGGCCATCAAAAAAGTAGCAAGATTACCAAGTTCTTCCATTTCTCCAGCTCTTTGAAGAGGAATATTCATATACTGCCCAGTAACTTTTTCATCTTTATTACTATCTCCGGTTTGAGGCATTAACCTAGACCAAGCTCCCTCAGTAGGAAAAGGACCAGGAGCTATTGCATTCAATCTAATTCCATATTGACCCCATTCCACTGCTAATGACTTTGTCATAGCGTTTATTCCCGATTTAGACATTGCTGATGGAATAACATATGGAGATCCCGTCCAAACCCAAGTAGCTAGAATTGAAACAATACTTCCTTTTTGCTTATTTTCAATCCATCTTTTTCCAATTGCATTTGTGATATAAAAAGTTCCGTGAAATACAATACTTGCAATTGCATTGAATCCGTTTGGAGATAAATCTTTTGTTCTACTGATAAAGTTACCAGCCGCATTATTAATTAGGCCTGTTATAGGTTTCTCAGCAAATAGTTCTTCTACAGAAGATTCAATGGCTAGAGAGTCTCTAATATCTAAGGCAAAACACGAAATCTTTCCCCCAGTTTCATCTGTTAATTCTTTTACTGTATCTTCTAAAACTGATTCCCTTCTTCCGCAAATAACTACTTCAGATCCATGTTTTAAAAAATGCCTAGACATTTCTTTACCTAATCCAGAACCTCCTCCAGTTACAAGAATTCTCTGTCCTTTCAATGCGTCTTTACTAAACATCTTCTCTCACCCCTGTTTTTATAAAATTAAAAAATAGCTTTTGATTATAGAACATATATAAGACTAGAAATAACCCCATAAACGAAATTAATAAATATGGATAACTAGGATTTAACATATATAGCGGCATTATTGAAAATGGAGTAAGTAAGTGACCCAAAGGAAATACAGTGCCCATAAGACCTGAAGCAGAACCCTGTTCATTTTTGTTTATTGACAAGGAAAGAATAGAAACATTACCTGGTCTCGCAAGTCCTCCGCCAAAACCATATATAGCCAGTAAAATATAAAAAGAAAATATCTGATTTACGTTAGATAGAAGATAAAAAACTAAAGACATTAGTAATAATCCAATAAACACTAAACTTTTTGGATTAAATGAGTATTTATCAACAATTAAAAGCTGAGTAAGTAGTCCCGATAAGGCAACAATTGCAAAACCTATTGAGACAAAAAAATATAGATCCTCAGTTGATTTTAAAATTACATCATTTACGAACAACGATGATGTCAAAACAATACAAGCATTTGATACCCCTAAAAAAGCTGCAATTACCAGTGAAGGAAAGACTCTCTTATCAGTAAACTTAAGTGGCGAGACGTCCTCATTGTTCAAAAATGAAGAATCATCCTTTTTAAGCAACTTAAAGTTTAAAAAACCTATGCAAAGACCTAACAAACTCAAAAAAATAAAAGGCATCAATAAATTATTGTCAGACAACAACATGATTAACCCAACAGCAACTGGTCCTAAAACTACCCCAAATTGCCAGCCGGCATCTAATCTTGCAAATCCAGATGTCCTATTTGTCGTATCAGTTATATCTGCAATCCGTCCTCCTGCAGAAGGTCTAACTGCACTTCCTAGAAGGCCATTAATCAGTCTTGCAGCAATAAGCAAAACAAATAATAGGGAAAACGAAATAGGATAAAGCTGTGCAAATTTAATGATCGCCGCAAAAAGAAACAAAGATATAGCAAAGCCAAAAATTCCAAGCATAAAAACTTTACTTCTGCCGATGCGATCACTTAACCTACCCCAAAAAGGACTGAAAAAGATCCAAGCTAATGCTGAGATAGAAAAAATTAAACCAACTTGAAATTCATTAAATCCTAATGATCTGATTTCTTGGGGGACTAAGATAAATATTGTTGATTGTCCTGCTCCAATGCAAGCCAATGCAGCAGACAAAACCCAAATAGAACTGGGAGTCTTCTTTCTATCAGTCATATGCTAATAGAAGACAAAAGATATTATTAGATGAAAAATTCAGTATAAGAAATTCATGATACTCAGTTAAAGCATGACTCCACTCATGTTCAAATTTTTTTGGTTCGCTTGATAGTTCTTTACCTAACATAAAGAAATCTGCGTTTTTCTTAGTCATTAATTCAATTTTTTCAATAAAAGCATCTTTACGTTCCTCTGAAATTAAAGGCGTATCTTTTCTTTCTTTTAAAATAATTCTATAAATTGATTTAAAAAAATTATCTTCATCAATTTTTTTAAAATCTGAATTTTTTAATAGTTTGCTTTTAAATGGTCCATGAAATCCTTTCGCCCTATTGAACATAAAATCAGTTAACTGAAAATCAAGCATTCCTTTTTTTAGTATCTGCTCTATAAGAAAAGAACTTTGGATAGAGCTTAGTTTTTCTTTAAAAGACAAATGCACAAAAATTGCCTGGCCATGATCATGCAAACGCATGGTATCGATTCCTGAAAGACTAATTTTTAAATTGTCTGGGAATGAAATAATATTTTTTTTGCTTGTCATAAGGATTTGATACCAACTAACGCTCTTATCTCTTTAAGATTTTTGGAAGCAATCTTTAAAGCCTTTGACTCACCTTCTTTTAAAAGCTTTTCTACTTTTTTTGGATCATTAACCAAATCAAAATATTTTTCTCTTGCAGGAGATATTTCAGAATTAATCAATTCAAATAGTTCTTTTTTAAGATCTCCCCAACCCATTCCCTCATTAAAATATTCATCAATTTGTTTAATATTTTTTTCATTGGCAAAACATTTAAAATATTTGTACAAAGTAGATTCTTTCGGCTTTTTTTCTCCTGGTTCCAGAGAGTCGGTTTTTATTTGATTAATTTGTTTTTGCAGTTTTTTTTCTTCTGAGAAAAGATCAATATAATTTGAATAACTTTTTGACATTTTATTACCATCTAAGCCAGGTAGATATGAGGTTGTTTCGTTTATCAATGGCTCTGGTAGATTAAAGAAAGATCCATAGGTTAAATTGAATTTGTTGGCAATGTCTCTTGTCATCTCAATATGCTGTTTTTGGTCACTGCCAACAGGAATTAACTCAGCATTGAAAATTAAAATATCAGACGCCATCAATATCGGATAATTGAATAAACCCATTTGGACATTTTTGTCTTTATCTTTTCCTTTAGTAATATCCTGGATTGCTTTATAGGCGTGAGCTCTATTCATTAATCCCTTAGGCGTAATAGAAGTAAGTATCCAATTTAATTCCATAATTTGAGGAATATTAGATTGCCTATAAAAGATCGTATTTTTAAGATCCAAACCGCATGCAATCCAAGCTGCTGCTATCGAAAGAGTGGACTGATGAGTAAGCTTTGGATCCTGCTGCTTTATCAACGAATGATAATCTGCTAAAAAAATAAAAGATTTAGATTTTTTAGATAATTCTATCGCTGGGCGCATAGCCCCAACATAATTTCCTAAATGTGGAGAACCATTTGTGGTAATACCAGTTAAAACAGAAGACATTTGATTAGTATAAAAAAAAACACCAACGAAGTGGTGTTTTTTAACCGAAGTTAAAGGGGTCTAGCGGGTTGACTAGCACAGGCGAAAAACCCTTCTCCCTGCAGGTGGCGTAATTTCTTACGTCTTCTCACCCTTCTCCTTCTATTCTTTAGCTGCCTTTTTACCGTCTCGAGTTAGCAAATTTTTCACTAAAGCTTAAAAATTATTTTATGCAAATTGTTACTCTTTGCAATAGCTAAATAACAAGTTTTAAGACTATGTTTTCATAAAAAAAAATTCTTTTAGCTCTAGAGATTATGAAAAAATTTTTTTGATTTTTTTTTGGCGGAGGGGGTGGGATTCGAACCCACGAGGCCATTGCTGACCTGCCGGTTTTCAAGACCGGTGCATTCAACCAAGCTCTGCCACCCCTCCCTAGATATATTATGAGGCTCAACTAAGAGCCTCATAATATATAACTTTAGTTCATAGATGAACCGTTATGTGTAGATATAAGTTTTGCAGAATCTGGTGATACAGAGGCAACAAATTTATTCCATTTTTCACTTGTACCTAATGCAGCGAAGCCTTCCGAAAGCTTAGTCCAATTATCTGCTGAAACAACATAATGCATTTTTCCATTACCTCCAGCAGTTTCTTGGTAAATTTCGACTTGCATTCCAAGAGATTCAATTATTTTTTCCGCTTCTTGAAAATTAGCAATAACTTCTAAAGTCTTTCCTGCGGCCACTTCCCAAACGTTTACTTGAAAAGCCATTGGCTTATCAAATAAATCAGCTTTTGCAGATTGATCTAAGTTGTTGCCCGAAATTGTTGCCACGAGAGTACCTGAAGGATTTTGCGAAGCTCTAGCAAAAAAATCTTGCATCTCTTGCGATTGAGCCATTTTATCTTTAGATTTACCCCATTCAAGAATATTGTCCCATCTCATACAATATTGAATTTCTTGTCCAATTCCACCAACATTCATAGCGTAAACACCAATATTGGCACCTAATTTAGTATGTATAACAGCAGCTTCTTGAACGGAATTCATAAATTGTGTGCTTTTACCTGGGTTAGCATTCCAGCTATAACATTCAACAACTTCTGCAAATGAACTAACAGAAAAGCTCGAAATTAATAATGTTAAAAAGATTTTAATTTTCATATTTTTCTCTCCTTAAAATATTTATTAAAAAATTATTATGTATTATTTTTTTGAGAAAAAATGATCAAAAATAATGCAAATAATTCGTAATATAAATCTTTTGAATAATTTATATCCTATCAAGCTATGTAGTGATGATTAGATTTTTTCAAAAAGCCCTCCTAAGAGGGCTTTAAAAAAAATAAAATAGTTTATTTAAGTCTTTTAGTCATTGGGAACCCAGTCTTTGACAACAGCTGACATATTTGTTGCTTTAAGAGTTCTTATATCAGAAACCTCATTTACAAAACTTAAATATTCCTTGGTTGGAGTTACATTATTCATATAAGCGTCCAAATAAGAATCAATAGTTTTATAGCCACAATATGCAAAATGTGTTCCATAGGTTTCAATATCCTGTCCAGGCCCCATTGCTATAAGGGCATAAGAACTAGGACATTGTCCGGTAGACATTAATTTTGCGTAAGCTTTTCCATAAGCTGCAGGATCACTTACATCCATAAGAAAAACATTAAAGACCTGATCTTCATTAGTCTCTCCTTCTACGATCAATGGCATACCCATAAACTGGAAAGTCTGCTCAGAAATCTTTGACATGGTTTGAAGAAATTTTCCTGATGCTGGACAATTAGAAAAACTTGCTGCCCATAATTTATATGCCTCCTTATCTGGATAGGTGATTACAATAGTATGAGTAGTTTCATCGGTTCCATTAAATAATTCATTCATAAGCCTGATTGATGCTGTTCCAGGACAATCTGCTTCAGATAATTCGTCCATAGCAGCTACAACTGCAAGAGGTTGAGTCGTTTTTATTCCAAAAAAAGACTGGAATGGTCTGTCATCAGCAAAAACTAAGCCAGATAGAACCAGAGTAAGTATAAATATTATTTTTTTCATGATCTCTCCAAAATAATTTGTTAAAAAAATATTATCTATAAATTCTAAAAAATTAAAAAGAATTTTATTAGTGCATAAAATAATTAAAAATGGTTCAAAAATTTGGACTAGAATTCAATTTTTGAATAAAAATGTTTTTTTCTGATCCATCAAACAAAAGTTTTGTAATCAAAATTTTTTTCTACATCTTTATAATCTCTTGTTTATTAATTTCTTCATTTCTTCAAAGTCAAAACGTTCCTCCAGTCTTAACAGATAAAGACGAAATAGAAAAAGTTATAGTTGAAAGAGATACTATATTTAGCTCCTTAATATTAGACCCGACAAATTTAGATAATCTTTTAAAATATGCAAATTTATCAATTTTACTGGGAGATCTAGAAGCTGCTATCGGTGTATTTGAACAAATGCTTTTTTACCAACCAGACTTACCTCGAGTACGATTGGAGCTGGGAGTTCTTTATTTTAGACTAAATGCATATAGCTCGGCACAGAATTATCTTGAAAGTGTATTTGATTTCAATCCTCCTGAAGAAGTTATTGAAAAAGTAAACCTTTTTTTAAATGAAATAAACAAAAATACACTTAAATTTACTACAAGACATTTAATCGGTTTTGGTTCGAAACACGCTACAAATGCGAATTCGGGAATTGGTACCGATTTCATAGATGTTTTGGGCTTAAGATTAATAGTTAATCCAGATGTTAAACCCTCTAGCGATAAAAGTTTTGTTTATAGATATTCTCTCCAATCAGTTGAAGACTTAAGACATCCTAGAGGAAATAAAAGAAATATTTTTTTTTCTATCTCGGACGAACGACCGATAAATTTTGATGATTTTGATCTATCTTCTGTAATTTTGTCCGTTGGACAAGATTTTTATTTAGAGAGAACAAATAAATACTTTTCAGATCCCGTTGCCAACCTTTCGTATACAGGTTCTCAAATTTTTCTTGCCGATAGGGGTCTATTAAATACACATCAAATGTCATTTCAAATTGGTTCAAAAAGAAATAATGATCTTTATATGGGTTTGAAGCTTAATCACGATCACAGAAATTTTGAAAGAAATAAAAATAAATCAGGATACATGAATGGTATAAGCTCGATCTTTTCATATGAGTTTTCAAATAATTTATTTACCAGTGTTGAATACTCATTTAATAAATTCGTAGCCCAAATTGAATCTGAGGATTACACACAAAGAATCTTAAATATCAGTTTGATAAAAAATTTTCCAAACGATTATGCATTCAGCTTAAATTTTAATCAGTTAAAAAAGAATTTCTATAAAGCTTCATTTCCCTGGCCTTTGAGAAGAGATATAGGAAATACTATTACACTAAATCTCTCTAAACTATTTTCTCAGTGTCACAATATTTCTTTAGGAATAAGTAAATCAAACTTTAACAGTACTGTTGGCCTTTATGAGAAAAAAAATACATCAACAAGTGCTGATTATGCTTATATTTGTATTGGAGATTAATTTTCAATGAAGAATTCGATAAACCAAAAAATACTTTCAGCTATTTTCTTCATTTCTATTTGTGGTGTTGCTTTATCGCAAGAGCAAATTGGAGTTGCGGCAGCAGTTAATAAAAACACTGTAGATCTTACTCCAGAAGAAAGACTCCTGGTCGAAGCCGGCTATAAAATTATTCAAAACAGAACCATTGAAACCGATGAAATCGGGAAAGCTCAAATGCTTCTTTTAGACGGAACTTCTTTTGCTATAGGGCCAAATTCCTCTGTAACTCTAGACAAATTCATTTATAACCCAGAAACATCGGAAGGTTCTCTAGAAGTAAGCGCTAAAGGATTATTGAGGCTGGTTGGAGGCAAAGTTACAAAAAAAAATCCTGCTTTGATAAAAACCTCATCAGCTGTCGTTGGAATTAGGGGAGGAATTACAATTGTTCAAACGGATGATGAACGAGTAAATGCTGCATTTATTTTTGGCGAAGAGATGACTGTAACTCCGAATTTGAATCCTGACGCAAGAACTTCAATAACTCAGGAAGGGTTTGTTGTTTCTGTAGAAAATTCCACGCAAGATATTCAACCAGCAATTCCTTTAACTCCTGAAAATTTAGAAGATTTTCAAGGAAGTTTCAATTCAAACTCGGAAAGTAATGAATTGAATATGGAAACGGATTCAGAAAGCCAAGAAACTGATATTGAGGGAGATAATACTGAAGAAAATAATCAGCCGGAAGTTGACGAAGATTCAATTGAAGAATCTGGTGTGCAAGAAAATTCATCAGATGTTGAACCTTCAGAAATTCTTACTGCAGATGATATTGATACAGAATCTTCGGAGACTCTCACTGAAGAAGACGAAGAACAAGTTTTAGAAGAAATTCAAGATGTCGTAGATTCTACAGTAGCTGAAGAAATAGCCGTTGAACAATCCTCTAGCATAAGGTCTGCTGCTGCTGCTGCATCTGGAGGAGGGATTGTTACAAATACACCTGAAATTGTTGATATTGGTCCAACATTTACCATTTACATTGATACCAATCTTGCTGCAACAAATTTTTCTGAAACTCACTCGACAGGAAGTACGATCGCATTCAGTACAGTTTGGAGTGATGATCCAGTGACTTATTCGCTTACTGGAAGTGGTAGTGACAGGTTCAGTGTCGATGCCAGCGGAAACATAATTTTAGAAAATGCCTTTGACTATGAAACAGTAAATACTTTCAATTTAGTTTTCACTGCAGCTGACGGCACAACGACAGTTACTAAAAATCTTAATTTTACTTTGAACAACGTCCAAGAAGAATATGAATCTTTAATTTTGAGATATTCTGGAGGCTTTAATTCAGTAGTCCGAAATGGATTTTCAGCTTCAGCTGTTAGAGGTGTTTCTGGTTCTACCCTTCCCGTCTTATATGAAGAGCAAATTGGTACAACTGCAACAACAAATTTTTCAAGTGTACTATCTTGTTCTGGAGTTAATTGTTTTATACCAGTTGAGATTAATGATGGTACCAGTTTGAACTGGAAATATTTTTTCCCAGTTGAGACAGCAGGAAATTTAGGAAACTCATTTCAACCTAACAGTTCTTCGGGCAATTGTTGTAATGGAGATGACACTACAAAAAATAGAGGTAAATACGAAAGCATTCTGGGAACTCCTGTTTCTACGATAATTAATGACTCAGAAATCGTTAATTCAGCTCTGAGTAATGAATTTGGCTTCCTAACAACCAATAAAGTTGCTCAGCAAATAAGTTTCGATTCTTCAAGCTCAAAAACTGCTACCTATAATTTATTTAAAGATCAGATTGTCATTGGTGGTGAAGCCTATAAATCAGCTGATTTAAATTCTTTTACTAACTCTGGGAAGAAAGTAATTGCAATGGCAATTATTCCTGATGAAAATCATGCAGAATCGTCTGGATTTACAAGTGATTATTTTTATCCAAACTTCATACCAAAAAATATTTGGTCCTATGGTGATCCTGGCGTTTCGTATTGTGCGATTGAGCAGACTACAGGTTGTAATGACATTGAAAATAATTATTATTTTCATAATTTAGCTCTGGTAAATGACAACGTTAGCAATGTTTCCTCATCAAGATTTTTAAATAATAACCAAACGGGTGATTTACCAGAGGGAACCTCTCTGTGGTGGCAAGTCATTAATCAAAGTGGAAATAATGTTGGACTTTGGGCTCAATCATCTATAAAACATTCCTTTAATTATAGTTCTGATCCTCATGGTTCTCGAGATGATCAAAAAAGTCTTTTAAATGTTGTTATCTCGAACTTAAAGTTAAGATCTACTGATACCAGTAAATATTCTGCTTCTGATACGGGACTTAGCCTAGATGGTTATCATTATTGGTCCTATCAAGCGCCAACAAACGTAAGCGATAATGGAGCTGGAATAGTATATGGGGTTTCAAATATTGAGTGTGCTACTTCTGCAAATTCAGGTTGTTTTTGGGGTAGCGATAATTCATTTTCACCATCTGGGATGATGTTAACTTCCTCAGACCCTTACAAATCAGGAAACATGTCTTTGAGTGTAAGTTATGATTCTAATTCTGATAGCTTTTCTACGGGAACTTTTAATTCTGCAGCGGTTGTGCAGCCCATCGAAGTGTCCTCGAATAATTTTGATTCCTCTCAATCCATCAATCAATTCAGATCGGTTAATTTTTATCAAGCAACTTCTGCTTACACTGGATTTTTAGCAGGTATTTTAGAATTTGATGTTAACGGAGTAGGTAATTCTCAGATTGCTTCAATAGCTTCGCAAAGTAATGCATCATTTACCTTTGATGAAATCAACGATGACTTACAGATAGTAGCGCCTCTTTCTGTATCTACTTTTGCTTTGAATAATTTCACTTCTAATTGGTCTTCAATAGATACCGGACTTGTTACTCTTAGTTTTGGAGATGCAACAAATGATGAGGCAAAATCAGCCTATATCTCAAAAGAGGTATTCGCTGCTGAGATAATTGACAATGGCGAACAAATTAATGCATCGGCGGGCGGCAATAATAATTTAGCTGGGGTAATTGTTTCCTACAATACTTTAGATCAAGCAGAAACTGATTTTTTAGCTATGCCTAATACAGATTATTCTACATGGGGATTTTGGGCTATGAGTTCTATAGATTTTTCTCCCAATGCTAGTAGCCAGAACGTGTCGGTACATCTTGCTCCATGGGTTGCTGGACAACTTTTAAATGTAGCGGATATTCCAACTAATGGAGCTGCAACTATGTCTGGATCTGCGATTATGAGTACAGCCTTTCGTCTTAATCAATCAGGATCTGTTTATGATGTTCATAAATATATCTCTAATGGAAACGTCCAGATCCAATTCAATTGGGATGCTGGAGGAAACTATACAGGTACATTTTCTTTATCAGATTATGATGAAACAAATCCTATTGCAATAAGTGCGGGTATCACAGATTTTAATTTCAACATTACTGGTTTAGGAGTTAGTTATTCAGGTAATAAAACTAATTTTAATAATGGTTGGGGAGGTAGCGTTTCTGCTCAAGGACTTCTATATGGCAGCAGTAGTCCAGACGAAAGCGGTGGCAGGATAAATGTATCTTTATCTAAAACTGGAGATATAAATATTCCTGGAGCTAATGATTTTTATTTTGCTGAGGGAATATTTTTAGTTGATTAAGAATCGTTGCTTGCTGATGATTCTTCACCGGAAGAAGATTCATTTGAAGGAGATATGTTAGATTCTGTTGAAGAAGAAGCTTGTGGAGGTTCAAAAACCACTGTGCCATGAATTACTGAGGGATCGCCATTATTTAAAATTCCCTCTGTCGGCATATTTCCAATAAAATCACTTGAATCTGAAGAACCTGTATCTTTAATTAATGCTGTACTCGGTAGATCAGATAAATTTAAAGCGTAGTTCCTTGCATGAGCCCCCACTTCTTCTTGGGATAACTGTTTTAAAAAATCATCTCCTCGAAGTGCGATAACTTTTACTTTTTCTGTTTTTGAGGGATCTATATTTTCTAAGACAGCTCCATCGGGTAACATAAAATCAGAAATACTTCTGTAGCAAGATCCATCCCAATCAGAATCGCTTACATACTTTCCTATTAGCTGATCGGTACATTTATCATAGACTCGTCTGGGAAAATTCCACAGTTCGCCAAAACCCTCAAAATCTAGTTTTATATTTTTCCCAGCATGAGAAATTCCTGAAAAATTATATTTAATACCTTGGTCAGGAACGCTATAAGAAAATCTTTCTGGTGGAGAAAAGTCTATTTTCGCCAAATTAGTTTGATTGTATAAATCGTATCTAACTCTAGTTCTTAATCCAATCCTGTAGTGAGTCAAATCGTTGTCGTAAATTTTATTTCGGCATAGGTAAATTGCATTTTGATCGTAAACACGTTCTGCAGGAGAAGCTACTTTTTTAAATCTATGATGGTATCCATTATATTCGTTATTTCCGGTATCGCTATTTACATCTGAATTTCTATCGCATTCAATTAAGCTTTTCGCCTCAGCCGTATTTGGCATCACCTTCATACTAAAATCACCATGATTTCTTCTAGTGTAGTTATTAGTCGTTATTGCAGGATCTTTATCGTAATATTCATAATCTTCTATTTCTTCTTGAATTTCGTAAGTCATTCCATCAATTGTTTTTTTCAGCTCTATTCCGCCAGAAGATGGAACAGTGACGTATATGCTATTAGGCCAAGTTAAAGGAACATTCGTTGCTCCGGCATCAATTTTATTATCCGTTATACGTGAATCAGAAATGGTATAAACGGCAATGTCTGACTCTTTGACTCCTCCAATATTGTTATAACTCCCAGCCGAATAAACTGGTTCATCAACATCCTTGATATTATTTTGATTATCGTCTCGATAAACTTCCTCTTTAAAAAAATCACCTATATTTTTGTAAGGTGTGATGTTCAGAGCGCCTGTTGCATGGCTAGTATTGCTAGCTCGAATTATTGAACCCATGGTTTGACTTACCTTTAAGGCGTCTATGCATCGCTCTATGCAAAAAACACTTGCCGGCAATTGACTCAAAGAAATATTTTTTTCACTTCTTGAGGAAACTCGATTGTTTCCAATTGCATTACTGGGGTTTTGAAACGCGGTAGGCGGGACATGATAATTGATTCTATTATCTTCGTCCCAAACCCACATTGAAGCTAAATAATTATGTTGAGGGTGTGTCATGGTATTAATCCAATCTGTATTGGTAAATACTATTGGAACATTAAAATCTATTGCTCCATTTTGGTTTGAAAAATCCATCCCGCCTGTAATAGTAAAAGTTACAGCTCCATCCAAGACAGATATCGTTCCGAAATATTCTGGGCAGTTCCGATCTATTGCGTCACAATTACCAGTGAAATCTTCACCGCCATTTAGTAATATTTTTGTTTTTGAAACCCATTGATCGCTTTTAAGCCACCCAGCATAAAATTGAAAAGACATTTTATCGAACTCAACCAATTGATGTCTTGAAGTAGAGATTTCTGTGACTCGATAATAATTAGTTAATAATCTGTAAAGATTTTCATCGTTTGAGTCATTACTGTTACGCCATAATGTATCATTACTTACGTAAGCTCTATCGGTACTGTCTACATTTCCTCCCCAATAAGAGGCATGACCATAAACTGTTTTATCAAGACCTAGATTTTCAGCTGCGCTTGCTCTCAGTGACATTGAAGCCAAAGGAATATCATATTTTGTTCCATCTGATTCCTTGTAGGTACCATATTCCCAGACATGCCTTCTAGCTTTTGTACTATCAGTACTCCAACAATGTTCACCAGTTAATCGGTCTTTTGTACCTCCCCATAAAATAGTTTTTGTCCCGCCTGTGTTTATCAAAGTATCAATATCAGAATCATTGAGTTTTGGACCTTTTGCTATGTAACCGGTGCTTGATGATATCCATTCCATTTCTTGTCCTTCGATAAATTTTTGACAAAAAATCTTTGCTGTTTTGTCAAAATGTCCTTGAACACTAACCGTATAGAAAGCGAGATTATTAAAATTTTCTCCACTGTAATAGAACATTGGAACCGTTAAAACTAATTGAACTTCATCATCACTAAAAGTCATGTAAACCGTTGAGCCGGGGTCACTTTCGCCTCTATATAAATAGCTGACTGTATTTCCAGTAACGTCTAAAATCCCTTTTTCCATTGTGAGGTTGGCAGGAATAAAATATCCGCTCGGCATTGTTATATCGTTTTTATTTTTTATTTCATAAGATAAAGTGAAAACGCCATTCGGGTTTGCCTCACTGACATCTTCCTTTTGTTCTGTAAGAGCATAAACCAGCATTGGATAAAGTCTGCCACTGTCATCAGCTAATTCTTGATTTACTTCTACCCAAGATTTTCCTTGCAAGATGTTAGTATCAACAATACCTTCAATTGTAGATGTTGCTTTAGTATAACTTGTCGTATCTGAGGTAACTTCGGCATCTGCTGTAGTTCCATCTGCGCTTGATGCTTGCGAAAGAGAGGATTCCAAGGCACTGTTAGCGCCATCAGCACTTTCGCAAGATTCAGCATCGACTAAAGACACATATGCCCCAGCGTCGATAAAACTTGAAGGATTCATGTTTTTTACAAAGCAAATGAGAAAGTTTATATCCTGCAAGGAATCGTTTGCTAAAAGACCGTTAACATAAAAATCTTTTTTTAAAAGATCAAGATCATAAGTTTGATTAATAGCAGTATTGCAAAAAACAAAAGTTGCTAAAAAAAATATCAGATTTTTTTTTAAATACATTTAAATCAATTAGAATCTACAGCATCTATTTGATTCGGGAGAGTTCCACTTGGACCTAAGAAAATAGAAGTTTGTCCTGAAGAGGATTGTTTTGAAGGATCTTTACCGCAAGATAAAAAGAAAAAAATTACAAAAACTAATAATAATTTCATATTTTTATTTTACATCAAGAAGAATTATTTCTGCCAGCCCGTTGGAATAAGCTTTTCCTCTAAGAAATTACTTGGAACTTCTTCAATAATTGTTCCAAAAGTATCATTCCAGCGATTTAAAAAACCAAATAAAGAAATTACAGAAACAATTTCTATAATTTGTTCATTGGAAAAATAATCTTTTAATTTATCAAAATGTTTTTTTTTACTTTGATTTGGGGTTGTTCCAGAAGCAAACGCAAGATCAAGCAAAGCTTTTTCACTATCGTCATAAAAATTGGATTTTGAGTAATTCAAGATTTCTGAAATTTTTTTTAATGGTATTCCTGATCTTTCAGCTCCATGAGCTGTATGTGACTGACAATATTTACAACCTGAACTCAGACTTGAAGCAAGTGCAATAAGCTGCTTTGTACCAGCATTGATATTTTTTGATAGAAATATGGTATTAGTTAAATCAGAAAAAGATTTTATTAATGCGCTATTTTCGGCCATTAAGAGATATGCATTTGGAAGATAGCCCATGTAATTTTCAATGAAGCTGAACATTTCTTTAAATTCAGGGAAGTCTTCTCTTTTTTTAGTGTTGATAAAAGCAATTTCCATTATTAATTACCAGATACTTTTCTATCTATTCCTTCCCAATAAGGATCCCTCAATTCTCTTCTTAAAATTTTTCCTGAAGGATTGCGAGGTAATTCAGAAATGAAGTTAATTGATCTTGGACATTTATAGCCTGCTATTTTTGTTCTAGCATAAGAAATTATTTGATCTTCATCTAAAGAGGAATCCGAAAGAACAACAAAAGCTTTAACAGCTTCTCCCCATTTTTCATCAGGAATTCCTACTACAGCAGCATCTAAAATTTTTTCATGACTCATAAGAGCATTTTCCACTTCTGCCGGATAGATATTCTCTCCTCCGGATACGATCATATCTTTAACTCGATCATGAATGAATAAATAATTTTCTTCATCAAAATATCCCGCATCTCCTGAATAAAACCAACCATCAACAATCGACTCTTTGGTAGCATCTGGCTTATTCCAATAACCTTTCATATTCAGATCAGATTTAGAAATTACCTGTCCAATTTCTCCAGTTTTCAATTCTTTACCATTTTCATCAACTACCTTGAGCTCAACCCCTTTAAGGGCTTTTCCACATGATCTGAGTTTTCCTCTTTTTGGATCATGATCTTCAGGCATCATGATCGTTATTGCCCCTGTAGTTTCTGTTAAACCGTAAACTTGAAATAAATCACACTGCATGATTTCCTTTGCTTTTAGAATCGTATCATCTGCTATAGGCGATGCTCCATAAAGAACAAAATTTAAAGACGAAAAATCTGTAGATAATGCGTTGGGATGACTTATAAGAAAAAGAATCACTGCAGGCACAAATAGAGTTGATCTTATTTTTTCTTGCTCGATGAGTTCTAAAATTAATCCAGGATCTATATCTGCAATGATGATGTTTCTACAACCAAATATATAACCCCAGATTCCCCAATTGGTTCCAGCAACATGATAACCGGGCATACAAACTAAGTTTGTTGTCCCTTCTTCAAATGGGACTATTCCATCAATAGATTCATTGGCAGCAGCAAAATTTCTATTAGTTAACTGAACACCTTTGGGATGACCAGTGGTTCCCGATGTATACAATTGAAGAATATCATCTTGGTCAGATGATTTTAGTCCAGTACTTGCAGATTCTTGAGAGTCTCTCCAGGATATAAAATCCTCATATTTAGTATGATTGCCATCAACAGCAATTACTTTTTTTACATTAGGTAGATCTTCCAAAATTTGATCAATGATTGGGTAGAACTCTTCTCCGACAAACAAAACTTCACTTTTTGAATCATTAAGAACATAACTTACTTCTGGAGGAGCCAATCTCCAATTTACTCCCACTGCAACAGTATTAGATTTTAAAGTTCCAATGAGGAATTCAAAGAAATAATCACAATTTTTACCATAATAAGCAATCCTTGAATCAGGTTTACAACCTAAACTGATAAGTCCATTAGCTATTTGATTTGAATAAATATTCAGTTCTTCATAAGTGGTTTCACGATCAAGAAACTTATGCGCAACTGATTTTGGAGTTCTCTCGAAACGCCATTCAAATAATTCTTGTATTGTTTGATTTTCAGGAATTTTCATTTTTCACTTGTTTTATTTTTTATTTTAATAAGACTATCAAAGATGTGTTTGACAGAAATTGTCTTAGATAGTAGCTAAAAATTTTTAAAAATTGAAGGGCTAATTATCCTGTGTTTTTATAAGTTAGCTAAATCACATATATATGGGGAGGTACCTTATGGATAAAGCGTTCGATATGATTAGAGACTTAGTTACTGGGTTAACCGGAATCTTAGTTGGCGTAATCGGTCTAGGTGTTGTTGCCGGTATTGTTTTTGATAACAATGCATGGTTTTTCGGCGGAGTTCTTGGCAATCTTTTAGGAGTAATCCAACAATTGGGTGACGCAGGGATTGTAGGTCTTTTAGCTGCAGCACTGCTTTATAAATTACTTAAGTAATTTTAGCTTTGAGCCGGAGTTTTACTTCGGCTCAATTAAAGGGGCAAAAATGGAAATATTTAAATTTAAAAAGATTAGAAAATTCCTTTATAAATCTACAGAGGTCTTAGGTTTATTTATTGCTATCTCTTTATTGATAGGACTTATCTTTGGTCCTGAAACTCCCGTCTTTGGAAATGTTTTATCAAACTTTTCTGAGGTGATGAATCTTTTTGGAGAAAATGGACTTTTAGCTCTTGCTTCTCTGATAATAATATTTGCAATCTTAAAGAAATAATTTAAAAAAAAGAATTTAAGGTCTTAATTATTTATATTTGTTTTTATTAAAGAAGGTTTCTAAAGAAGAAATTAATCTAGTTACTGTATTAGAAATAAAAAAACTTAATTTATCCTGGAAATTTTGTTTAGTAATAAATGAGATTTCAAAAATTTCATGTTTCTTAGAAAGATTTAAAAGATATTCGTCACTTGTTGAGATTTCATCAACCAAACCAACCTCAAGTGCTTTAATACCCTCCCAGGTTTCGCCAGTAGCTATTTTTTTCATATCCAAAGAAGGTCTAAATTTTTTTATATGATCTTTGAAAAGAACGTGTATATCTTCTAAATGCTCTTTAAACTTTTTCCTTCCTGCTGGAGTAGTTTCTCCAAACATTGTAATGGTTCTTTTATATTCACCTGCAGTATGTAGTTCGTAATCCACATTATTCTTTTTGAGTACTTTATGAAAGTTTGGAATAGCAGCAACTACACCGATGGAGCCAATAATTGCGAAAGGAGAAGAAACTATTTTATTGCATACACAGGCCATCATGTAGCCACCTGAAGCAGCAACTTTATCCACACAGGCAGTAACTTTAATTCCTGCGTCTCTCAGTCTTTGAAGTTGGGCAGCACATAAGCCATAACCTATAACAGTACCGCCGGGACTTTCTAATCTCAAAACTAGTTCCTGGCATTTAGTTTCGCTTTTTAATATAGCTGTTATTTCTTCTTTAAGATTTTCAACACTTGAGGCTTCAATATCACCATTAAAATTCAAAACAAAAACGGGTTTTGGAATGGATTTATTTTTTTTAGCCTTTAAATTCTTTTTCTTTTCTTTTTGAAGTTTTTTTCTTTCATTTTTATTTAAAGTTAAGGACTTAACTGCTCCAGCCATGTTGTCTAATTTGTCTGACAGATTTATGATTTTTAATGTACCGGATGCCGAAGCATCTTTTCCTTTTGACGAGAACAAAATAAGAAAAGGTATAGAGACGATGACGATGAGAGAAACGGTCTTTAATAAAAAAGAACCATAATCAACTAAAAATTCCATAAGGCGAATGAGTTTATCAGGAAAAATATAATTATCTAGACAGATTCAATTCTTTTGTTCCACCCATATAATCAACCAGCACTTCAGGAATAATGACTGATCCTTGCTCAGTTTGATAATTTTCTAAAATAGCAGCCAAAGTTCTGCCAACTGCCAGCCCTGAACCATTGATGGTATGACAAAAAATATTTTCTTTGGATTGTTTAATTCTAATTTTCATCCTCCTGCATTGAAAATCTTTAAAGTTTGAGCAAGACGATATTTCTCGGTATGTTTTTTGGCTTGGAAACCAGGCTTCTAAATCGAAAGTTTTTGATGATGCAAAACCTGTGTCACCACTACACAGTATCACTTTTCGGTAAGGTAAATTTAAGTTATTCAAAATACTTTCAGCATCATTAGTTAGTTTATCAAGTTCATTATCAGAATCTTCAGGATGAACAAATTTTACCAGTTCAACTTTATCAAATTGATGCTGGCGAATTATTCCTTTTGTATCTTTTCCATAACTACCAGCTTCACTTCTAAAACATGGAGTATGAGCAACAAAATTAATAGGCAATTCTTCTGAATTTAGAATTTTATTTCTATAAATGTTTGAAATAGGAACCTCAGCAGTTGGAATTAAATACATTTCCTCATTAGAGATTTTAAATAGATCTTCTTCAAATTTTGGTAATTGTCCGGTTCCGAGTAATGAATTTTTATTAACTAGATAGGGGACATAAATCTCTTCATAACCATTTTCTACGTGAATATCCAGCATGTATTGAGATAACGCCCTGTGTAACTTGGCAATTTCTTTTCTTAATACCACAAATCTAGATTTTGCAATTGTTACCGATTCTTCAAAATTTATCCCATTAGATAACTCTCCTAATTCTTGATGATCTCTTACTTTAAAAGAAAATTCTGGAATGGTTCCCTTTTCATAAATAACTTGATTATTTTCTTCAGAATTACCATCGGGTACGTCTTCTGCTAGTAAGTTGGGTATTTCCAATAAAAAGTTATTTAATTCCACTAAAGCAGTGTCAAGTTTTGCCTTAACTTCTTTCAGATCAGAAGATATTTTTTTTGCATCTTTGATTTTTTGATCTTTTAAAGTCTGATTTTTTTCTTGAGAAACTTCTTTAGCTAAAATATTAGATTTTTCTTGGAGAGATTCTGTGTCTACTTGTAGTTTCTTTCTATTTAAATCAAGATTTTCAAAAGCCTTTGCATCAATTTCAAAACCTTTTTTTTGAAGATTTTTTTTTATTTCTTCTAAATTATTTCGTAAGAGATTAATATCCAGCATGTCAGTTGAGAATAACGAGAATTGTCTCCTTATTATAGTCAAATATCTTCTTATCTAGTTCATCATTTAATCTAATATTAATGAATTTTATTTGGGTACTAGTCCCAAATTGATCTTTGTATGAAATAAATTCTAAGCTCCCATTGTCACTAACTATATTTAAATCAGATATTAATTCTGATTGCTCGGAATTATTTAAGAAATTACAAGCTTTTCTCTTAGATTTAAATAACAATAGAGCAGGAATCTGTGACTCAATATTTGCCAGTTTGTATTTGATTGTTTCATTGAGATCGTAATCTGTTCTGTAAACATCTTGGTTATTTACAATTAATTCAGTTATAGAAGGCTCAGTGGTTTTTATTTTAAATAAATTTGGTTTTTTAAAATAAACTTGTCCTTCGATATTGGTTCTGTTTATTCCTTCAAAAGATTGAATGTATTCTAGTGATATTGATTTAGTATCTTGGCCATAAATATTTAGATTATTTAACTCTGCACAAGTAAAAACGTTAAATGATAAGAAAAGGATTATTAAGAAAAGCTTATTCAGCATTTGCGTTTGGCGCTAAGACTTCTCTATTGCCATTAGAATTCATTTCGCTCACCAAACCAGCATCTTCCATTGCTTCTATTAATCTAGCTGCCCTGTTGTAACCAATTCTGAATTTTCTTTGTACAGCAGAAATAGACGCCCTTCTTGTTTCAAGAACAAAGGCAACAGCTTGATCGTAAAACTCGTCTTTTTCAGAATCTCCTTCTCCACCAGAATTTATATCTACCGCTTCAGGTGCTTTGGTTACTTCTTCTAAATAATTAACATCCTCTTTATTTTTCCAATCTTCTACCACGCGTAAAATTTCTTCTTCACCGACAAATGCGCCGTGCACCCTCAGCGGAATAGAGGTTCCTGAGCCTACATAAAGCATGTCCCCCTTGCCCAGAAGCTGCTCTGCTCCTACTTGATCTAAGACAACTCTTGAATCCATTGAAGAAGCAACATTAAACGCCATTCTCGCAGAAATATTTGCTTTAATTAGACCCGTAATTACATCAACAGAAGGTCTTTGTGTTGCTAACAACATGTGAATACCTGCAGCTCTGGCCTTTTGCGCTAACCTTGCTATTAAATGTTCAACTTTCTTTCCAACTACCATCATTAAATCAGCTAATTCATCAACAGCAATTACAATAAGAGGTAACTCTGACAACTGAGGAATTTCAGATTCAATAACCTCTTCACCTTCTTTTGGCTTCCAAAGAGGATCTTTTAAAGGGGTGCCATTTTTAGCTGCTTGAGAAACTTTGGCGTTAAAACCATTAAGATTTCTGACTGATAGAGCTGCCATTAATTTATATCTTCTTTCCATTTCATTTACACACCATCTCAAGCCATGAGCAGCTTCTGACATGTCAGTTATTACAGGCGTTAAAAGATGAGGAAGATCTTCATAAACAGATAATTCAAGCATTTTCGGGTCAATTAAAACCAATTTCACATCCTGTGGAGTAGCCTTATAAAGAATACTCATTAACATTGAATTTAGCGCAACCGATTTACCGGAACCTGTAGTCCCCGCAATCAATAAATGTGGCAGGCTAGCTAAATCTTCTAATATAGGTTTTCCTTCGATGTCTTTTCCGTAGGCCAAGGTTATAGGACTTTTAGATTCTTCAAATACTTTAGAAGCAATAACTTCACCGAGTAAGACATCTTCTCGATCTGCATTTGGAATTTCTATCCCAATAGTCTCTCTTCCTTGTATTACTTCAACTATTCTTAAGCTTCCTACGCCAAGAGATCTGGCTAAATCTTTATTCAAACTGGAAACTTGAGAAACTTTTATTCCTTTGGGTAACTCAACTTCAAATCTGGTTACGACAGGACCACGCATTGTTTCCTTTACTACTGCGTACTCATTTTCTGGCCCAGTTATTTTAAATTCAGCGAGTTTGGTAATTAACGCGTTCTTAAGAATATCTAACTCATAGGCTTGCTGAGAAGTAAATTCTTTTGATTCAGTAATCTTTTCTTGTAATAAAGATATTTTTGGCATTTCTCCTGGAAGAGATTTTTCAAATAGTTCTTTTTGTTTTTCTAAATGAACTTTTTTTCCTTGAGGTACTTCTTTAACTACTTCTTTAACTTGCGTCTTCGGCATATCGTTCATCTTCTTTTTATGCTCATCCAAAAAGGATTGCCTATTCTTTTTTTCCAACCTTTCTTTGTTTTTATTTTTAAAAAAAGTAAAGCCATCTTTTAAAACCATTGAAAATTTATAAGAAAGATTCACTAATGCGTCTTGAAAATTAGATATTAGATTCTTCCAAGATAAGTTTACTGTCAGAGTAAAACTTACTAAAAAAAGAAAGGTAGTCACTATTGTTGATCCAATTGTCGCTAGATAAGGAATTAAAAAATTTTTAATGGAAAGTCCTATGAAACCTGATGAACTTTCTGGGTAAAAATTATTATAAGGATTTAAATGAATGGAAATTAATGTAGATAAAGAAAAAGAAGTAAGAGCAAAACCTATTGAAAAAAATATAATTTTTTTTAACTTAAATCCTGTATTTTCTGTCCTTTCGCTAAAAAGATATTTTATAGGGATCCAAAAACATGGAATTAATATTAGCCAAGCAGTAATTCCTAAAAGCCAATAACTAATAAAGGATAAATAAGCGCCAATTAAACCTATGCTGTTTGAAAAATTATGTGAAGAAACTGCTTCAAATTCTTTTTGATCAGAAGGATTATAAGTCCATAAAGATATGAGGAAGATTATTCCTAGTAATAACAGGAATAAAACTGAAATGTCTGTAACTATTCTTTTGGCGGCAGAAGAAATACTCAATGTGTTAATGAGGTTAGAAAATGATGAAGATACTCGTTTGTCTGCCACGTTATCTTTGTATAATGAGGTCATTATAACTTCTACAACGATGACAGATACAAATAATTTAATAATTCTTGGTTCTGGACCAGCTGGATATAGTGCAGGAATTTATGCAGCTAGAGCAGGACTTAATCCAGTGTTAATAACGGGTCTAGAAATAGGAGGTCAACTCACTACAACTACTGAAGTTGAAAACTGGCCTGGTGATGCTCATGGATTAATGGGTCCTGATTTAATGGAAAGAATGAAAACGCATGCAGAGACTTTTGGAGTAAAAATAATTAATGATCACATTGACGAAGTCTTTTTATCTTCTAAGCCTTTTTTGCTTAAAGGAAATAATGAATATCAAGCTAACTCTCTTATCATTGCTACAGGTGCATCCGCATTATATTTAGGGTTAGATTCAGAACAAAAATATTTGGGACGAGGAGTAAGTGCCTGTGCTACCTGTGATGGTTTCTTCTACAAAGATAAAGAAGTTTGCGTCATCGGAGGAGGAAATACGGCTGCCGAAGAGGCTTTATATTTATCAAATATTTGTTCTAAAGTTCATCTGGTTCACAGAAGAGACAAATTGAGAGCAGAACAAATTCTACAAGATAGAATTTTTGAAAAGGAAAAGGAAGGAAAAATAGAAATTTCTTGGAACTCTGAATTAAAAGAAGTGTTGGGAGATGAAAATTTAGTTACAGGCATAATTCTTGATTCTGGGAAAGAAATAAAATTAGAAGGAGTTTTTATTGCTATTGGACACAAACCAAATACAGATATTTTTAATAACCAGCTGGATATGAAAAATGGCTATATAACAATTAATTCTGGATTGAATGGAAATGCTACCCAAACAAGTGTTGAAGGAGTCTTTGCCTCTGGCGACGTAGCAGATTCAGTTTATCGTCAAGCTGTTACTTCAGCGGGATCTGGTTGTATGGCTGCGCTTGATGCTCAAAAATATCTTGAAGAAAACTTTTAATTTTTGATCCTATAATTTATATCATTCATGAAATTTCTGAAACTAGAAAAAAGAAATAAGATTTCTTATGTTTCTTTCAAGAGAACTAAATCATTAAATGCTTTAAATAGCCAAACACTTAAAGAGTTAATTGATTTAAACAAAGAGCTCGAAAGTAATTCAAAGACAAAAGTTGTTGTGTATCGTTCGGAAGGGAAAAATTTCTCTGCTGGAGCAGATATCAAAGAAAAGCAAAAAAAATTATCTAAATTAGAACTTTGGAAATCAAATTTAGGTAAAGAAGCCATAGAGTCAATCTTAAAAATCAATCAAATTACAATAGCTTCATTAAGAGGTTATTGTTTGGGAGGAGCTGCATGCATTGCCTCAGCTTGTGATTTTAGAATTGCCTCTGAAACTACTTTAGTTGCTTATCCAGAAATTGATCTAGGCATGAATCTCAACTGGTTTGGTCTCCCCCTATTATTAAGACTTATAGGTCCATCTAAAACAAAAAAAATGGTTATTAGCGGAGAGATAGAAAATGCAAATGATCTTTTTAAATGGGGTTTTATAGATGATTTAAGTAAAGATGAAGATTTAGATAAAAAAACAGTCGCTTTAGCGAAAAAATATGCTTTAAAACCTGCTTTGCCATCACAGATGATAAAAAGAAGTGTTAATGCTTTAACCTATCAAAATGATCAGGCAATTATGCATATGGATTATGATCAATTTCTCTTATCTAGAGAATTTCATAAAGCTTGAATTAACTTATTTTATCCAGTCTTTGTTTTGAAGAATGATATTCAGAAACTAATTTATCAACGGTATCTTTCACAGAAGTAATTTCTTTTATTGATCCAATACCTTGACCTGAGCCCCATATATCCTTCCAAGCTTTTTTTGAGTTATCTCCAGAAAGACCAGAGCTACCAAAATTCATATCGTTTTTATCTGCATGAGGAAGATTATCTGGATCCAATCCTGCATTAACTACACTTGGTTTTAAATAGTTTCCGTGAACGCCAGTGAAAGTTGGACTATACATGATATCGTTAGCAGCGCTATCTACTATCATTTGTTTATAGCCTGGAGAGGCATTGGCTTCTTTGGTCGCAATAAATCTAGTTCCGATATAAGCATAATCTGCACCCAAAGCTTGGGCAGATAATACCGAAGAGCCTTCTGAAATGCTTCCTGATAAAGCGATCGGCCCATCAAAAAATTCTCTTACCTCTCTAACTAAAGCAAAAGGACTTAATGTTCCGGCATGGCCTCCAGCACCTGCACAAACTAAAATCAAACCATCTGCGCCCTCATCCACAGCCTTCTTTGCGTGTCTTACATTTATTACATCATGCATAACAACTCCTCCGTAACTGTGAATGGAATCAACAACGAATTTAGGAGCTCGTAAACTAGTAATAACCATTGGGACTTTATGCTTAACACATACGTCGACATCGTGTTCAAGTCTGTCATTAGAACTATGGCAGATTTGATTAACAGCAAACGGGGAAACAATCTCATCTGGGTTATCTTTTTTATATTTTTCTAACTCCGAGGATATTTGAACGATCCACTTTTCAAGTTCTTCAGCTGGTCTTGCATTTAGAGCAGGAAATGAACCAATGACACCGGCTTTGCACTGAGCTATTACTAACTCAGGATAAGAAATAATAAATAGAGGAGCTGCCAAAACCGGTATTCTAGTATCTTTAAATAATTCTGAAACTGACATTATTGTGTTACCACCCAAAAGACTATAATTCCTGTCACAGCTAAGATAATTAAAACAGACATGATAGAGTCCAATTTACTATCTTCATTAGCTATTTTTTCATTAAAATTATTTTCTTCAGTCATATACTACCCTCACTCTACCTATCTGTTTCCCTTTAAGAATTTTTTCAATCTCAGATGGAAGCTCATCTAGAGATATATTTTTAATATTTTGATCAATATTCTCTAGCTTCCAATCAGAAGAAAAACTTTTCCATACTTCTTCTTTTACCTCTAATAAAGATTCAGCAGAGTCTATACCGAATAAAGACAAACCTCTAAGAATAAAAGGAAATATGCTTGTATCAAGAGACAAACCTCCAACCATTCCACAACATGCAATTGCCGCTCTTTGAGTTGTTGAACAAATTAAGTTGGATAAAATTTTTCCTCCAACCGCATCTATTCCCCCTGCATAAATTGGCTTTTGTAAGGGTGATACTAAATCCACATCTAAATCATTTCTGTCGATAACTTCATTTGCACCAAGTTCTGTTAAAAGATCTTTTTCATTCATTTTTCCTGTAATTGCAGTAACTTCAAAACCAAGTTTGCTAAAAAGCATAAGACTAATAATACCTACACCACCAGTTACTCCGCTAACAAAGACTTTTCCATGATCTGGCTTTAAGCCATGATGTAATAACTTTCTAAGACACAATCCTGCCGTTAAACCAGCAGTACCGAATGCCATTGATTCAGAAAGCGATAGATTATTGGGTTTCTTAATTATCCATTCTTCTGGAACTTTTATAAACTCTCCAAACCCACCAAAAGTATTCATTCCCATGTCATAACCAGTAACAATAACTTCGTCACCTTTTTTAAATTTTTTACTGGAGGTCTCTTCAATAGTTCCAGCCGCATCTATTCCTGGTGTATGAGGGTAACTTCTAGTAACTCCTTTGTTACCAGAAGCAGAAAGAGCATCTTTATAGTTTAGTGAAGAATATTTAACTTTGATCAGTGTATTGTTATCAGGTAAAAAATCTAAACTTTTTTCTTGAACAGAATTATTAAATATTTTGTTGTCTTCGGTTGTAACTAGAGCTCTATATTTCATTGTTAATTTTTAGTCATATTAAAACACAGAGAAATACTCTTAAAAAGTCCGTAGAGGAAATGGAATTAAGTAAATTTTTTAACGCACCATAAAATAACAATCTTTTTTTGTTTTTTTGAAAAAAAGGTCATTTATGGAACATTTTTTTAATTTTTTCAGAAAATTTGCAAGAAATCTCTCAATTTATGGACTTGTATAATTCATTTTTATTTTAATAATTTTAAGGAGAATTCATGAATATTTTTAAAAAATTTATTTTTGGTCTTATCTTTTCTTTAAGTAGTTTCTCTTTCGCTGACGTTTCTTTGTCTGGAAATATAGCGATTACTTCAGACTACGTTTGGAGGGGAATGACTCAAAATGCTGGAGATCCATCTGTAAGTGGTGGTTTTGATCTTGAAGATGATAGCGGTTTCTACCTAGGTGTTTGGGCTGCAAACGTTTCTGCAGATGACGATGACACTGTTGCTGGATCAGGCTCAATGGAATTAGATGGTTATCTTGGCTATTCAGGTTCATTCAATGATGATGCAGGCTACGATATTGGATACATAGCATACACTTACCCAAATTATGATTCTTGGGATTTTGAAGAAGTTTACTTAACTTTTGATTTTTATGGTGTTTATGTGAGTTATGCAGCTGGAATGGATTCTGCAAATGATTACTATGAAGTAGGTTATGGTGTAGATGCCGGGCCGGGTTCTTTCTCAATCTCTTATGGAGATTACGACAACATGGGATCTAACTATCTAATTGGATACGATTGGAGTGTTGGTGACTTTACCCTAGGTTTCTATTTTGCTGATTTTGATTCTGATGCAGGAGCTGCTTCTGATCAAGATGGTGGATACTTCACAATAAGTTACTAGTTTTAATTCCTCCCAGTTGCTAACTGGGAGGTACCATAAAAAACTGTATTTCTTTATTCCCCTTTCTTAGAGTTTATACAGTTTACAAACCCCTTTGGATCATTTGATTCTATTGGGGTTTGTTTGTTTTTTTTCTCATTTTATGTTTTTGATTTTAATCTTTTTAAAAAAAAGGCTTTAAACGAAGTTTTTTTTAATGTTTAATGCATCTAACTTTTATAAATTTATAAATGGAGATGATATGAAAAGTATAAAAATTGCTTTAACAAGCATGTTTTTAATTTTAAGTTCTTATGCATCTGCTGTAGAAATTTCAAGTAATGTAGGCTTAAGTAGTGACTACATCTGGCGTGGAATGACACAGACTACCGGAGATATAGCAGTTAATGGTGGATTTGATTTATCTACTGATAATGGCTTTTATTTTGGAACTTGGGCATCGAATGCCGGTGGAAAAGATGCTAACTACTCAATGGAGTTAGACATCTACATCGGTTTTTCAGGTGAAATGGCAGAAAATATGACCTATGACGTTGGTTATATTTCAGTTATCTATCCTGGCCAAGATTCTGCCGATTTTGAAGAAGCTTATATAGGTTTTAATATCTATGGCTTAAGCATCCTATATTCAGATGGTCAAAACGACATGCCATCTTATAGTGAAATTGGTTACTCTGTAGAAGCAGGACCAGGATCTTTTAACATCTCATATGGTGAATATGAAGATACTGGTGACAATAGTCTAGTCGGTTACGATTGGAACATTGGAGACTTTAGCTTGGGATTCTATTATTATGATTTCGAAGCTGATTCTGCTGGTTCTATGACTGATGATGATGGTGCTTACGTTTCATTAAGCAGATCATTCTAAGAGCTTGAATCAAATTAAAATAAGCCTCTCAGTAATGAGAGGCTTTTTTTATGAATAATATCTCAAAAATTCTTATTTTTCTTCTTGCTCACTCTGCTGCTTTCAGTGATAGCGAAATCAACTTATCGTTAAATAGTGATTCTATTTGGCGAGGAATGACACAAAATAATGGGGAGCCAACAATAGGCGCAGATATCAATTTTTCACTTGAAAATGGCTTTTTTTCTGGAGCCTGGATAGAAAGTTGTTGCTCTGAAACTTCTTCTTATCCAACAAGAGAAATTGGCTTTTATGCAGGATACGAAAAAAGTTTTAGTGAAGACTTAGCAATTTCTCTTAATTATGTTGGAACAAATTATCCAAATTCTAAAATTGATAATTACGATGAAATAGAACTAAATTTCTCTTTTTATGATTTTGAAATATCTTATTTTAAAGGTTTAGATAATTTTCCAGATTATTATGAACTTTCTTATAGCTATGATTTTTTAAATAGTTCTGCATTTTTTTCTTATGGAGATTTTGATTCATACAAAAATGACAATACTTCTAATGGCTCAAATTATTCTTTTGGAGTAGATTCTCTAGTGAAAGATTTCACGTTTAGTTTTTATTATTATTATTTTAATGCGAATAGTTTGAGAGACTTGGATGATGATGGTGTGGTATTTTTAATATCTAAGAAGACATCTTTTTAAAAATTTTTTCACTTCCATAAGGTATTAGGATAAAAGTAAGGATATTTTCTTCAATGTCACTTAAGTCTTTAATTTTCAATTTATTACAGTATTGTTTTAGATTTTCTTTAAAATCCTCAAACTTTTCTTTCAGTAAATCTGCAGGACGATCGCTGATATTGTTTTTTTGTTCTAAGGCTTTTTTAAATAAATTTTTATTTATTTCTCCTGGGAGTTTTCCATAATAACCTAGAATCAGATCAATTATTTCTATTGATAATGTTTCATATCTTTTATTAAGAATATTAGATAGAGCCTGTGCTCCTATGATTTGTGATGCTGGAGTTACGAGCGGAACGAAGCCAACATCTTTTCGTACTTCGTAAATCTCAGATACAACGTCATCAAGAAGATCCTCCTTACCAAGATTTTTTAACTGTGTTTCTAAATTAGATAGCATTCCTCCTGGAACTTGATTAATAAGCATTTGCAAATCAACTCCTTTCATACTTCCTTCAAATTCTCTGTATTTATCTCTTATCGTTTTAAAATACTCCGAGATTTTTAACAAGTCTTTCAAATTGATATTCACATCAATATTTTTTTCATTCAGTAAATAAATCATGGTTTCTGTAGCAGAATGACCATAACCCATACTCATCGATGAAATAGATGTATCGATATTATCCACCCCAGCCTCAACTGCTCTCATATTTGTTAAATTAGACATGCCAGTTGTAGCATGAGTATGAAGATGAATTGGGATTGATATTTCTTTTTTTAATTTAGAAATTAAATCATAAGCAAATTCAGGGCTTAAAATTCCTGACATATCCTTTATACATAGAGAATTACAATCTAAATCCTCAATTTCTTTTGCTAAGTCAACCCAAGTTTGCAGTGTATGAACAGGACTTATCGTATAAGCAATCGTCCCTTGTGCATGTTTACCGTTCTTTTTAACTATTTCCACGCTATGCTTTATATTTCTTAAATCATTTAGCGCGTCAAAAATTCTAAAAATATCAATTCCGTTAAGAACAGACTTTTCAATAAATTTAGTTACTATCTCATCACTATAATGTTTGTAACCAACCAAATTTTGACCCCTTAAAAGCATTTGTTGTTTTGTTTTTGGCATAGCTTTTTTTAGTTCTCTCAATCTTTCCCAAGGATCTTCATCCAAATAACGTACACAAGAATCAAAAATAGCTCCTCCCCAGCTCTCAATAGAGGAGTAACCAATATCATCCAAATTTGAAGCAATAGGAAGTAAGTCTTCTAGCTTTAAACGAGTCGAAAGAAGGGATTGATTTCCATCTCTAAGAACGACCTCAGTGATACCTACTTTTTTATTCACTTTTTGAAAAACTTTGTAACTGTTCAGATAAAAATTTACCAACAATACTTGGTAATGCATAAGTAATATCATGATGACCATTTTCAACTATCTTATAATTGATATTTGGATAATCTGATTTCAAATAACTCAAACCATCGATAGGAACAATTTCATCTGCATCACCCCAAATAACTGAAGAATGTATATTTTTCTTTCCCAACTCTTGAAACATCTTTTGAGTATTAAATAAATTAAAATTTTTTGCAGTTGAAACTAGCGATCTAGTAAATCCTTCATACTTCATTTGCTCACTGTAAACAGTATTTAATTCATTTTGGGATAATCTATTCTCATCTTCATCAGTTGAAAGTTTTATAGAAGAACTACCGCCATACATTAAAGATGGAAACACAACAGAAATATATTTCGTGATAAATGGAATATTTAGAATCTTAAGATAAACATTTGGTTGAGATTTTCTCTTAAACATATAACCTGCAGGAGCTATAAAATTAACGGACTCTACTTTATTTGGGTTTTCATTTGCAAAATGTCCCACAATCGGCCCTCCCATGGAATATCCTATGAGATGAACTTTTTGTTCTATTTTTAAGAAATCAATTAATTCTATAAGTGTTGAAATATAAAAATCCTTTGTGTAGTCAACCTTTGGTCTTGACGAAAAACCTCTACCATAATGATCGTAAGCTATCACGTCATATCCAGCACCAGTCAAATAAGGAACAATACCCTTCCAAACAATGCTCGGAGTAGAAAAACCATGTACCAAAACAACAGTCTGCCCTATAGGATTATTCGAAGTAAATTCTTGATAAAAAATATTTCCATTTTTTAATCCTGCAAATTTTCCGTATTCAGGTTTGATAATTCTGGACGGATCTTTTAACTTTATTGAAAAATAAATATATGGAAAAAAGACAACAGCAAGAATTAAAAAAATAGAAAATAAAAAAAAGTTCACCTATTCATCATAAATCCTAATATCATTTTTTTCTATATGAAAAATAGTTATCAAAAAGATCCATTTATTGGTTTATCTCATAGGGGTAATTCTAAAAATTTTATTGAGAATAGCCTTGAAGCTTTCAATTCTGTCATTCAATTAGGTTATAAATACATAGAGACCGATTTAAGAATGACTTTAGATAATGAAGTTATAGCTTTCCACGATCCTGATTTAAGGAGATTATTTAATCTTGATTTGCGGGTAAAAGATCTTACATTCAATGAAATAGCTAATTTATTTAAAGAAAAAAAATGTTGCTTACTTACTCTTAAGGATGCTTTGAAAGAATTTCCTCATGTAAATTTTAATATCGATTTAAAAGTTAAAGAAGTAATAAAGCAAAGTATTGAAATTGTTGAAGATTTGAATGCTTTCGACAGAGTTTGCTTTGCTTCCTTTCATACAAGTCATACAAAAAAAATATTACGACACAATCAAAATGCAATAGTTTCAATGGGTATGAAAGATGTAGCTCTTTTTAAGTTTTTTCAAATCTATAATAAAAATATCAAAGTTATACAGATTCCTCTTAAATGGAAAGGAATTGAACTATTGACAAGAAGCTTTATGCGAAAAGCAGAGAAAAATAACTTGTTAGTTCACATTTGGACTGTAAATGATAAAGATACAATTAATAACTTAATTGATATTGGGGTTAATGGAATTATTACTGACGAACCAGAATTGCTAATGGAAATAATGAAAGAAAGAGATTTAATCTCTGACTAAACTTGTTCTTGGTACATAGAACAAAATTAAAATTCCAGGAATAAATAGAATTAACAAACTAATAATTCCAGCTTTAGGGTTATTGAACAAATACGCCATCCAACCTACTAAAGCAGGGCCAACCACAACAGCAGATTTTCCAATTAAATTATAAAAACCAAAAAACTCAGTTGCCTTTTCTTCAGGTATTAACCTACTGAATATTGTCCTACTTACAGATTGGACACCTCCTTGAACCAATCCAACAAGTCCTGCTAGGATAAAAAAGTCTGTAGCGCTTGTTATAAATAGGCTGTAAATACAAATAAAAATGTATATTAAAATTCCAACTACCAACATATTAAATAATCCAAACTTTTCAGCTAAATATCCGTATGCAAAAGTTGCTGGAAACCCAATAAATTGAGTAAAAATCAAAGCAATTATTAATTTAGAAGAATCAAATCCTAAGTCTGTTCCATATGCAACAGCCATTCTCACAATGGTATCTATAGCATCGATATAAAACCAATATGCTATTAAAAATATCAATACAGGTTTGTATTTCTTAATTTCTTTGAATGTACTAAAAACTCTTAAAAAGGATTGTTTCAAAGGATTTTTAAAATCTGTAATTTCTTCAAATTTTTTTTGTTTAACAAATAAAAACAAAGGTATAGAGAATATAAACCACCAAATAGCAACGAATAGAAAAGAATACAAAATACCTTCAGTTTGAGAATTCAGATTAAAAAAAGAAGGATATAAATACATAGAAACATTTATCAAAAATAAGATACCTCCTCCTAAGTATCCCAAGGCATATCCCATTGAAGAAACATAATTTCTATCATCATTAGATGAAACATCTATCAAAAGAGAATCATAAAAAATATTTGCACCAGAAAAACCAATAACCGATAAGCCAAAAATTATTAAACTCCATTGCCAAAATCCATAAGAAATAAAGAAAAGAACACTTGTTGAGATGATTCCCAACAAAGCAAAAATTGATAAGAAAAGCTTTTTCTTATGGGATAAATCAGCAATTGCTCCTAATAAGGGAGCAATCAGAACAATGACAAGTCCTGCTACAGAACTAGCAGTACCCAACAAAGCAGTAGATGTAGCATCGTCAAGATCACCAGCCCAATAAGATTTAAAAAAAAGAGGAAAAAAACCTGCCAAAACAGTTGTAGCGAAAACAGAATTTGCCCAATCATAAAGAGACCAAGAAAATTTTTCTCTAAAGGTATATTTTTTTGTGACAATCATTCTTTCTCGGAGGGATTTTTCTGTATTATACCAGCATGAAAGATTCTGAAATTACCAAAAATTTAATCGTTTTTTTTCTTCTAATCGCAGGATTAACATTTCTCCTTGGCCTTCTTGGATATTTCATTCAAGAGTCAGATTTCAGGCAGGAAATAGAAGAAGAAAGCAGAGCTAGCTATCTAGAATCTAAATAGTCTCCAACAGTATCTCTCTCATAACATTAAGTGATTTAACCCAAGGTTGAGCTTGCTCTAATTGACCTGCTAAAGAAAACAATAAATTTTCGTTTCCAAAAGCAGCAGAAAACATAGACCCCACTGGAAGATTATCTTTTGTCCTAAACAAAGGAACTGACATTGAGGGTTGTCCAGACTGATTGAATATTCCTGTAAATGGAGAATACTTAGTTAGTCTCTCCACATAAGTCTTCATATCATTAGTGTTCATGTCTATGGTTCCAATTTTTACCGGAGGTGATGCTAAAACTGGAGACAAAAGTACATCATACTGTTCGAACATTTTTTCTAATTCTTGCCCTAATCTATGATTAATTTTAATTGCATTTACATAATCGCTAGCAGAAAAATTATTACCATTTTCTGCCATTTGAAGAGTAACGTTTTCAAAATATTCATTAGAAACTTCTCTACCAGTTTGATCAGACTGCGATTTAACCGCATAAGATACATTAGAGGAGATAATTGTAATAATAGCTAAAGAAATTTCTTCCGAAGAAAAATTTATTTTTGTACTTTCAACTGAATGTCCCAATTTTTGGCATAAATCTATTGTTGAGTTCATTACTTCTTCAACATCTTCATCAACTGAAATACTTGAATCTTTTAAATAACCAATCTTTAAATTTCCTGGCTCGATATTAATTTGCTCTAAAAAGCTTTTTTCTTGATAGGCAGATCTATATGGAGCTCCCTTTTCAGGTCCTGAAGTTACATCCAAAAGAGCTGCAGAATCTCTAACGGAAACAGAAACACAATGAAAAATTGATTGCCCTCCCCACCCTTCAAGAGATACTGGACCTAAGGGTGTTCTGGCTCTTGTTGGTTTAAGTCCAAAAAGTCCACAACATGAAGCAGGAATTCTTATGGAGCCTCCTCCATCACTGGCTTGAGCCATAGGAATTATCCCCGCAGCAACTGCAGATGAAGCTCCACCGCTAGAACCTCCAGAGGATCTATCTAAATCCCAAGGATTTCTAGTTGGCCCATATAAAACTGGTTCTGTTGTAACAGTTAAGCCAAGTTCAGGTGAATTAGTTTTACCGAATATGTTTAATCCTGAGTCTAATGTCCTTTTAACCAACTCACTTGTATGGTCTGCAGTAATATTTTCTAAAACTCTAGATCCTCCAGAAGTTACTGTTCCTTTTAAATAATTATTAAGATCTTTCAATAAGAATGGAACACCATAAAATATTCCTGAATTGGTGTTGTTTTTTAAATTTTCTCTTGCCAACTCAAAATGTTTAATTGGAACAGCATTTAATTTAGGATCTAATTTTTCGGTTAAAGCTATAGCAACTTCTAGAAGCTCTATTGAAGATATTTGCTTCGTCCTTACCAACTCAGCTAATCCAAGAGCATCATAAGAAAAGTATTCTGAATTATTCATTATCTATCAAATAATATTTGTTCTGCGGAAGAGTTATCTCCGGTAAGCTTTCCATCTACTACAATAGGCTTACCATTGATGATTGTTCCTAAAATAGTGGAAGAAAATGTATGCCCGTCAAAAGGAGTCCATCCGCATTTTGTTTTTTCAGTATCATTTGTCACAGGTGTTGTCTTATCAAGGTCAAACATCATTAAATCAGCCTTATAACCTTCTCTAACATATCCTCTATCTTGAATGGAAAACCTGTCAGCTACCTTATGACTCATGTAAGAAATCACTTCTTCAAGGGAATAATATCCTTGCTTGTAAAGCTCAATCATCATATGGAATGAATGCTCAATTAAAGGTATGCCTGCTGGAGCTTTTCCGTAAGGAAGTTTTTTATCATCATAAGAGTGAGGGGCATGATCAGTAGCTACATAATCTATAAAACCATCCTTAAGAGCTTTTCTAAGGGCATTTCTGTCAGATACTTTTTTTATAGCAGGATTACAGACTATAAAATTACCTAATTTTTCATAATCACTTTCATCAAACCATAAATGATGTACACAAACTTCGCAGGTTATTTTTTTATTTTTTAAATCAATATTTTCAAAAAGCTTAATTTCTTTTTCAGTAGTCAAATGAAGTACATGCAGGTCTGATGAGTGTTTTTTAGCTAAATCTATAACCTTGGATGATGATTTGTAACAACATAAATCGTCTCGAATGATAGGATGAAAACTTGCATCTAAAGTCTGATTTTGTGAATTAACTTTATCTGAATTATTTTTTATAGTTTCATTGTCTTCGCAATGAGTCACTATCGTTACTGGACAAAATTGAAAGATTTGCTCTAAAGCAAAATCATCTTCTACTAATAATGTTCCAGTAGAAGTTCCCATAAAAACTTTTAACCCACAAGTTTCTTTGGGGTTTAATTTTTTTATTTCCTCTAAATTTGTTTCTGTAGCTCCAAAATAATAAGAATAGTTAGTCCAAGATTTATTTGCTCCAAGTAAATTTCTTTCTCTCAATAAATCAATAGTAGTTGTGTTGGGATCAACATTTGGCATATCAAATGTAGAGGTAACACCTGAAAAGACGGCTGCCAATGATTCTGAACGTATGTCCCCTTTTTCAGTTAATCCTGGATCTCTAAAGTGGACTTGATCATCGATTATTCCGGGAGCTACGTATTTTCCTTCAAGATCTATAGTTTTGTTAGATTGAGAAGAAATTTGAGAAGCTATCTTTTCTATCCTATCGCCCTTAATTCCAATATCAACTGGAACTATGGAATCTTCGTTTACCAAATTGCAATTTTTTAAAATTAAAGAAAAGTTACTCATATTTAAACTGACCTCACCATAATGGTTCCATAATTATTGCCTGAACCCGTTTCAAAACTAGATTTGATTTTGACTAAAACTTCTTCAACTAAAGATATCATTTTTTGACTATTTCCACAGATAATTAATATTGGACAGTCTTCTTGATTTAAATAAAGATAATTTTCTACTTCAATTTTGACATCTGCATGTTTGATTCCATGCAAATCAAGTGTATTAAACTTCATTTTTAAAAATAGAGATTTCCACACCATCGGGATGCGATTTTGAGTATTCTCTTTTGGCAGGAATAAATTTGCTTTTGTAGTTTGGAGAAGATCTTACATAATCTAAGTAATCTTCTAGATTAAAAAGGATTACATTATCTGCAAAAATCCATGCATTACTTTTGATCAAATCATTTTCTTCTAAGGTCTTCAAATCCTTGAGATATAAATCTTTCCAATGATCTATAAAAATAAAATCATATTTTTCTTTTAGGCCTGGAATTACTTCGGTTGATTTACCGATAATCAATTCATGTTTATTTGATAATCCAGCAATTTTAATATTTTCAGATGCAATTTCTGCGAATTTTTTATTTGATTCAATTGAAGTGAGTTTAGAATTATCATTTAAATTTTTAAGAATTCTAATTGTTGAGTACCCTAAATATACTCCTAATTCGAGTATGTTATTTGCCTGTGATTCTTTTATTGCGTTTTCTAATAAAAGGCCCTTTTCATCACCAATATTCATTAGAAATGTTTTTTTATAAGCATAATTATCAATTATTTTGAGAACGGAATTTGGATTATTAGGCTCCGCTTTTAACCTTACATTTATTAAAACCTCTTCTTCTTTTGGTTTCTTTAACCTTAATTTTGTATATATGGATTCAAGCAATTCTTGAGCAATTAAGCTTAGTACTCCCAAAAAACTTCTTCTATTAATCCTAAGAGGCATAGAACTTTTTTTTCTTTGCGATTGATTGTTTTTCATTAACCTAAGATAATTTATTTCCGATTATGATTTTAAACAAAATATTATTTAGGATAGCTCTTATTGGATTTCTTTCAATATCTATTTTTACCGATGAAGATAATAAAAAAGAAGAAAAAGATGATGGACTTGAAGCTTTTCTAGAAGACTTAACGTACTTTGAAGGACTTATTGATGTTTATAGAAATGATGATGATGGAAAAGTTTATTTTTTAATAAAAAAAGATCAATTAGAAAAAGAATTTATTTATTTTGCTCACATTTTAGATGGAATTGTAGAAGCAGGAACCTGGAGAGGAAATTATTTAGATAATGGGATTATAAAATTCATAAAGTATTTTGATCAGATCAGAATTGATCGAGTAAATACCGCATATGTATTTGATGAAACAAATCCTTTGTCAAAATCAAAAAATGCAAATATATCTAATTCCTTAATCGATTCACTAAAAATTCAAAAAACGTCTGAAACAGAAGATAAATTCTTAATAGAAGTGACATCATTGTTGCTAAGTGAGAATTTATCCAAAATAACTGTTGCTCCATATAAAGAAGATCCCAAGGAAAGTTTTAAAATTGGTTCAATATCTAAGAATAAATCCAGCATTAATGCAGTATTAAATTATCCTGAAAATACTGATTTTGAAATTAATTTTGTATTTTCAAATGCTTCTAATAAGCCAATTGAAAATCAAGATTCCAGAAACAATTCAATATCCCTCAGATATAGCTTTATTAATTATCCTGAAAATAATTTTGAACCCCGAATAGAAGACCAAAGAATTGGTTTCTTTTCTGAAAGAAAAACTAACTTATCTTCAACCGATATTACGCCTTATGAAGATTTAATAAATAAATGGCATCTTGAAAAAAAAGATAAAAATAATGAAAAATCCGTCCCAATTAAGCCTATTACTTTCTGGATAGAAAATACCACCCCTTATGAGCTCAGACCAATAATAAAAAATGCAGTTTTAGCTTGGAATATTGCCTTTGAAGAAGCAGGCTTCATTGATGCAATAGAAGTAAAAATTCAACCCGATGATGCAGATTGGTCCGCAGGTGATATCAGGTATAACGTTCTTCGATGGACTTCATCTCCTAATCCTCCTTTTGGTGGATATGGTCCGAGTTTTACGAACCCTCGAACTGGAGAAATTCTAGGAGCAGATATTATGCTTGAATGGATATATCTAACAAATAGAGTGAGATATTCTGAAATTTTTGAAAATCAGGAAATTCGTGAAAATGATTTCTGTCATAATTCTTTAATAAAACAAGAAAATAGAATATTTGGAAAATTAGCCACTGAAGCTTTAAATTTAAATGAAAATGAAATAAGTAGATTATATGAGGAGGACTTGTACCAGTTAATATTGCATGAAGTTGGTCATACCTTGGGTTTAAATCATAATTTTGCTGCTTCAACACTTCATAATAATTCTGATGTGCATAATCCTGAAATTACTTACAAAGAAGGTTTAAGCTCTTCTGTGATGGACTACCACTCTCTAAATATAGCCCCTTTAGGAGTTGAGCAAGGGCAATATGCAGATGTAAAGCCAGGTAAATACGATATCTTAGCTATTAAATACGGATATTCTCCAGAGCTATCAAAAAAGGATTTAGATAATTTATTGGAAAAATATTCTACTAAAGAATATTTATTTGGAAATGATGGGGATGACATGAGGTCCCCAGGAAAAGGTATTGATCCAAGAATAAATACAGGAGATATGTCGAACGATCCAGTTGGATATGCTAAAGATAGGATTATATTGTCGCAAAATTTAATTCCAAAACTTTACGATACCTTAAAATCAAAATCAGATAGTTGGGAAAGTATTTATCAAGGATATAGAATTCTTTTAAGACAGATTCATACATCCGCAGAAATTATTTCAAGACAGATAGGAGGTGTCTATATAAATAGAGGCTACATGTCAGTTAAAGATCAAGATCCGTATGAAGTTGTTCCTTATGAAATTCAAAAAGAATCGATAAAGATTCTTTCTGAATACTACTTTGACAGTGAAAAATTCATCCTCCCTTCCAATATAGCAAACAAAATGCAAAGAGAAAGAAGGAGTTTTGATTTTTTTGGGAAAACTGAAGATCCGAAATTTCATAATATGATTTTAAAAGGACAAAAAAGGGTCTTGAAACACTTTACAAATTCTAGGGTCCTAAAAAGACTTACTGATACTTCCCTATATGGAAATAAATATTTACCAAACGAACTATTTAGAGATCTAACTTCGTCTATTTTTGACGAAAGTAAATCTCGTAAATTAAATGGTATAGATCAAAATCTGCAAGCCTATTATTTAAAAAGACTGATTATGATTTTTAAGAGTGGAAGTTTTGATTCTCCTTCGATATCTGCAAGTTTGGCTTCTTTAGAAAAAATAAAGGCTTATACATTTACTCCTTCTTATGACGAAGCTACAGAAAATCATAAGAAGTTAATAAGATTAAGGATAGAAAATCTATTAAAAACTAGTTAAAAATCACAGTTTTTGAATTATTTATGAATATTCTTCTTTCTATATGGTACTTAACAGCTTTCGCCAAAGTTATTGATTCCAAATCTCTTCCTATAAGTTCTAAGTCTCTCGGTGATTTAGAGTGGTCTACCCTCTCTACACTTTGTTCGATGATTGGGCCTTCATCGAGATCAGAAGAAACATAATGAGCTGTTGCACCTAAAATTTTAACTCCTTTTGCATAAGCTTGATGGTAAGGCTTAGCTCCTTTAAAACTTGGTAAGAAAGAATGATGAATATTGATTATTTTTCCATAAAAATCTTTACACATTTTGTCTGACAAAATTTGCATATATCTAGCTAAAATTAATAAATCTACATCATACTCTTTTAAGATTTTTCTAATTTCTTTCTCAGATTTATTCTTATTATTTTTTATCACGGGAACATGAAAAAAAGGAATGTCATGCCAATTTGCTATTTTCTCATGATCTCTATGATTAGAAATAATGCAAGACACATTCATAGGTAAAATACCTGAATCAACCCTGTACATTAAATCTTGTAAACAATGACCATATTTAGATACGAAAATTGCAGTATTTGGCTGATAACCTGAATCTTTAATTGACCATTCCATTTTTAGTGATTTACATTCTTTTTCAAAAAAATTAGAAAAATCTTTTAAGTTGAAGTTTTTTTTTGAAAATATAAGTTTTGCGCGCATAAAAAATAATTTTTGTTCTGGATCCCCATAATGAGCAGAATCTAAAATAAACAAATTAGCTTTGTTTAAGGTTGTAGAGATTTTAGCAACTATCCCATATTTATCGGGGCATTGAACTCTCAAAATATATTCATTTTTCATTTCTATTCTGTACAAAGATAATTAAATTTGACTGCCAAACCTTCATTAGATCTTGCATATAGACCTATTGTGCTATTGTTATTGGAAAAGGTTATTCCTATGTCAGCATTCCAACACAAATCTATTATTTTAGTTAAGCCAAACCTTAAGCTAATTGATTTATCTGATCTTAAACCAAGAAATGGGTCTCTTTCTTCATAATCTTTATATGAATAACCTACATTAGCTGTTGCAAAAGTTGTTGAATCTAATGCTTTTCTTGTGCTTACGTCAAATGTTCTTTTTATATAAGTCTCAATTGGAGATGAAGCATAAAAATGTTCGAAGTTTGTTTTATAGCTAAGAAATATTCCGCTCTGCGGAAAAACCATATTTCTTGATAGACCAACTCCAATAAAGTCTCCTGTTTTGTTTTGAGATCCAATAAAATCTCTTTCATCTAAGTAAACATTTAATCCAAAAGATCCGGAATCTTTTAAGGTAGCTTTCCAATCAATATCAACTCGGTGTGACCTAAGTAGTTCATTACCTTGTAAAAAAACCTTAAACGCAGTTAAGGAAGGAACAAAGGTTTGATTTGTTACTCCAAGTTTTTCATTATCAAGCATGTTAAATTTTCTATTTACAGAAAAGACACCAGTGGATGAATCAAAATTAGAAAAATCTCTGTATACCTGTCTGGATAAAGATACTACGTAGTTAACCGTATCTCCTCTTGGATGTCTTAAATCTTGAGTAATCTGTGTAGAAAAAGCTGATGATAAATAAGTATCGGATTTAGGTTTATTTGATATATTTAAATCAATAGCACCTAAATCACCCACAACAGTAACAACATCAGTATCTAGACCAGCATTTGCATTTCCTGATAATCCCATTCCAAAAGATAAAACAGACTGGGTTTTAAAAAGTTTTGTTTCGTTTTCTATTTGCTCAAGAAAAATCTTTACTTTTTCTTTAACTTCTTTAGGAGGATCATAATTTTTTATATCATCCAAATATCTTTTAGCCGAAGCATAAGCTCCCAATCTAAAATATAAAACACCTAGTTCCAATTTTATTCTTGGAAGATCAGGTTTATAAATAAGCATTTGTTCAAAAATTCCAATTGCTGCCTCTAAATCTCCAACTAATATAGATAAATTTGCGTAGTTAAAAAGATTTTCTAAATTTGTAGGATCCTCTATTATTGAATCAAAAACTTTTTGTCTTTCTACTTGGGTAGCTTCCAATACCTCCGGATCAGTTATAGATGGAGGAACATTCTGCGCTGTAAGATTTATACTTAGGCAAAAGCATAAAAATAATATGAATCTATTTGTTAAAAATGCTGATATTTTCATTGGCAGGTCTTTCGAAGCGAATTATATTAAAAATAAGGCTAATATTGGATAAAATTTTTAAGAGTAGAATGAATTTTTCAAAAATAGGAAGATATTTATTAATACCTTTTGCAGTATTTGTAAGTTTTGTTCCAATTATTGACCCTTTAAATGTTTTTTCAAGTTTAAGAAATACTGCTTTCGATTTATTTCAAAACATCTCTCCAAGAGAATCAATATCATCAGATACGGTAATAGTTTTGGATATTGACGATCAATCTCTTTCAGAAATAGGACAATGGCCTTGGCCAAGAAGCGTTCTTGCAGATTTAGTAAATAAGACTTATCTCTCAGCTTCTCTTGGATTTGATATTGTTTTTGCAGAATTTGATAGAACTGGGTCAAATGAATTAAAAAAACAGTACAAAAATAATTCCTCCCTAATAGAAATTCTTAGAGAGGTTCCTGATAATGATGATATTTTTGCAAATTCTATTAAAGATCATGGAACTGTTGTTCTTGGTGCCATTCCAAGTAATTCAAAAACTAATATTTTTAAAATGAAATTTGGCTTAATAGAGCAAGGCGATGATCCAAGAAAATTTTTACAAAAATACTCTGGTATACAAACTAACTTAAAAAATTTAGATGATGCCGCAACTGGAATAGGAAGTATGAGCATTGGAACTAATGACTCTATTATAAGAAGACTCCCTCTATTTGAGAATATAAATGGAAATCTTGTTCCATCTATATCATTAGAAATTTTAAGAGTTGCTACTGGAGCAAGTACCTTTCAAATAAAATCTTCAAATGCTTCTGGAGAAAGTGCTCTAGGTGAAGAAACAGGTATTAATCATGTAAAACTTGGAAGTTTAATTATTCCAACAAATGCAGATGGATCTGCCTGGATTCATTACTCAAAGGAACCTGTTAAAACTATCCCCGTTTGGAAGGTACTCAGTCCAAAGTACTCACAAGAAGATTTTGAAGGAAAAATATTGATAGTTGGTACAAGTGCCCCGGGATTGTTTGATTTGAGATCTACGCCTATTGAAAATAATGTTCCAGGAGTAAACATAATTGCAAATTTAACAGATCAAATTCTTTCGGGTCAATTTCTGAAGAGACCTGATTGGATATTTGGAGTGGAGGTCATTACCGGGTTATTTTTAGCTCTTCTTATTACTTTTTTTATTCAGTTTTTAGGTCCAATTGGTGGATTGTTTGTATTTGTATTGGGAAACGGTATTTCTTCTATTGGTAGTTTTTATATTTTTAACTCTTTCAGTTATTTAGTTGATCCTATATCTCCTCTTGTAATATGTCTTATTTGTTACTTAGTAGTTACGTTTTTTAATTTTCTTTTTACCGAATTAGAAAGAAGTAAGGTAAGAAATGCATTTTCTCAATATATGTCACCTGTGATGGTTGAGAAATTAGCTCAATCAAGTGAATCTCTTAAACTTGGTGGGGAAAGGAAAGAAATGACTTTTCTTTTCTCTGACATCAGAGGATTTACTTCTATTTCAGAAAAATACAAGGACGACCCAGAAGCTTTAACTGATTTAATTAATAATTTATTAACTGTTTTGTCTGATGAAATATTAAATAATCAAGGAACTATAGATAAATATATGGGAGATTGTATTATGGCTTTTTGGAATGCACCTTCTGAAGATCCGGAGCACAGAGAAAAATCAATAAATGCTGCTTTTGCTATGAGCAAAGCACTGGAAAAATTAAATAAAGACCTTGATAGACATGATAAAGATAAACTATCTGTAGGTATTGGAATCAATACAGGTGAATGTATTGTTGGAAATATGGGCTCCGATAAAAGATTTGACTATACAGTTCTTGGAGATGCAGTTAATTTAGCTTCTCGTCTAGAAGGTCAATCAGGAAACTATGGAATGCAAATTATTCTTGGTGAAGGATCTGTACAAGGTCTTTCTGAAGATAAATATTCTGTATGTGAGCTTGATTTGATTGCAGTGAAAGGAAAATCTGAGCCTGTAAAAATTTATACGGTGTTTGATAAAGAGGGTTCTGAAAATGCAGATGAAGGTTTTTTATTAGAGCATCAAGATTTTTTAAAGAATTACAGAAGTCAAAATTGGCTAAAAGCTAGAGAACATATTGATAAATATAGGTTTTCTAAAACTGAATTTACTTTATACTACTCGCTATTTTTAGAAAGGATTGATGAATTATCAAAACAAACTTTACCAAATGACTGGTCTGGAGTATTTATTGCGAAAACAAAGTAAATTTATTCTTATTTTTGCTTTATTTTCATCTTCTTTTATCTATTCAGAAGCAATTGTAAATGTAGAAGATCTAAGAAGAGATGGTGAAAAAGGTTTTTTTGCCAACGTCTCAGGATCTCTTAGCTTTTCAAGAGGTAATAGAAATAGAGATAGTTTTTCAATTCAATCATCTTTAGATTACAACATAGATGATTTAGAAACTTTTTTTGTTGTAAAAAGATCACAAAAAAAAATTAATCAAAGAAATTATGACTCTGCGACATTGGCTCATTTGAGACTCAACTTTTTATTTGATAATGACCCTAGTTTAGAAACATATATCCAATACACTAAGAATCCATTTAGAAAATTCAACAAGAGAGAATTGATTGGATTAGGAGCAAGATTTAATTTAGTAAATAATTTTAAAGCAGGAATTGGAGTTATGAATGAAGATGAAGAGGATTTATTAGGAATTACTGATAATACTTTGAGGCTATCTTCTTATTTTCATAGTGAATTTTTAATAGATGAAAATATTGTCTTTGATTTTTCAGCTTTTTTGCAGCCAGCTTTGAGTTCTTTTAGCGATTATAAAGCAACACTAATTGGCCAATTTGATTTTCATGTAAATGAAAATTTTAAAATATCTCTTCAATATAATACTTTTTATGATTCAAAACCTCCTTCAACTGCTGTAAAAAAAGAAGAAGGATTTGCAACGGTATTTTCGTATAATTTCAATTAATTATTATGGATGGCTTTTTAAATTTAATACTTGAAGTGTGGAATCAAGATTTTCTTGGTATATCCATTGGTAATGTAGTGATTTCTTTAATAATCATAGTCAGTTCTTTGATTTTAAGAGCTTTGATTATTTCTAGAGTCTTTAAATTTTTAGAAAATTTAGCAAAAGAAACTGAAACTGAAGCAGACGATATTCTTCTTGAAACTCTTGAAAGGCCCATTGGTAATGTTCCTCTAGCATTGGGGCTATATTTAATTATTGAGCTTTTACCTTTGTCAGGAATTGCTGATGTTTTTTTAACAAATACAGTCAAAGCTTTAATCGCATACACAATATTTAGTGTTCTTACTAAGGCAATAGGTCCGATTTTTGAACTTCTTGCTATAAAATCTTGGGTAACTGCAGCTTTATCCATGTGGTTAGAACGATTTACGCGAGTTTTAATTTGGATTTTAGCAATTGCAATAATTCTAGACATATTTGGCGTTGAAATAGGTCCAATTATTGCCGGATTAGGATTATTTTCAGTTGCTGTAGCATTAGGAGCTCAGGATTTATTTAAAAATCTTATCTCTGGAATTCTTATTATTGCTGAAAATAGATTTCAACCAGGAGATAGAATCGAAGTTGATGGTAAGTTACACGGCATAGTTGAAACCATTGGATTTAGATCGACGATGATTAGGCTTTTTAATACATCGCCTATGATAATTCCGAATAAAGATTTATCGGATGTTAACGTAACTAATCATGGGGAGCTAAGGTACAGAAGAATTAAATGGCAAATCAATCTGTTATATTCAACATCAATAGACCAATTAAAATCAATTTGTGATCAAATTGGAGAGTTTATTAACAATGATAAAGAAGGGTTTGCATTAAATCCTGGACAGGAATCTTTTGCAAAGGCGGTCGAGTTTGGAGCCAGTTCAATTGATGTTGAAATCCTATGTTATTCAGCTGAAAAAGATTATTCTCACTATACAGACTTGAAGCAAAAACTAGTTCACAAAGTAATGGAAATCGTTAGAGAAAACGGTTCCGACTTTGCTTTTCCATCTAGATCAGTTTATGTCGAGTCTAGCCACGAAATTGAGCCCTAAATTATCCAGTTCTGTCTGCAGCACTTTGCTTTAAATCTTCAAATAAAGCTGGATATTCTTCTATTAGTTCATTTAAAGATTCTTTAGAAAGTTTTAATAGCTTAGCCTCTTCTAAAACTGAAATAGTTGCATTTCTTTCAGCTTGGCTTATGAGGCCAGTTTCTCCAAAATAATCACCAGAGCCCAACACAACGGGGGTTTCAATTTCAACCTGTACACTTCCAAATTCAATTACATAAAGGGCATCAGCAATATCACCCTTCTCAAAAATAATTTGTTTTGCCGGCAAAACAAGCGGTTCCAATTTTGAATTAATTTTAGTAATCGCTCTTATTGGAAGGTTTGAAAATAAATTTATTTCTGTAATAGCTTCTAGAGAAACTAAAAAGTTTCTTTTTTGAATATCCTCATAATAAGCTGAAGCTAGAATTGCTGCAGGTAAAGCAAACATTGCAATACCTAAAAACATTGCAAAACTAGAAATGAGTTTACCTAGATCAGAGACAGGTGTTACATCTCCATAACCCACGGTAGTCAGAGTAGCAATTCCATACCACATTGAATCTAATATATTTCCAAAAGCCTCTGGCTGAAGATCTTTCTCAAGAAAGTGGATTACTACGGAAAAAATTAAAAGAAGAGAAAACACAACTATTTGAGTTCCTAAAATAGAAAGTCTTTGTTTCCATATTGTTTTTAATAATGTATTTGTTGGAAGCAATACTCTTAGTTGGCTAAAAATTGAATAGGCTCTAAAAATTCTAAAGATTCTTAAATCAATAATACTAATAAACAGATGATTAAAAATAACGATAATATCTATGAGAAGTAAGGTGGAAAATTTTCTCTCTTTAAAAATTCTAAAAATTGCTTCAAATATGAAAATACCAAACGAAAATAAAATAAAGTTTTCGGATAAAATTAATAAATTTTTGGATAATGGGTAACTAGAAATTAGTATTTGGTGGATTACATTTAGAATAATTAAATACCCAATAAAATCATCAAAATACTTTTCAAAAACTTTCATGTTGGGGATTGATTCTATTAGAAAATTTACATAGAGTGAAATTTATATGTAAATAATAAGTTAAATATGGGAGAAAAAATTGTTTGAGATATATAAAGACAAATCAAAAAAATTTAGATTTAGATTAAAAGCTAAAAATGGTGAAATTATTTGTGCCAGCCAGGCTTACACTACAAAAAGCGCGTGTACAAAAGGCGCAAAATCTCTAATAGTAAATTCGAAAAAGAAAAAGTCCTTTAAAGTTTTGAAAAACAAAGCAGGCAAGTATTTCTTCAATGTTATCGCAGGAAACAATAAGGTAATAGCTACTAGCCAAGGTTATAAATCTGAAAGTTCTCTAAAGAAAGGGATTGAAAGCGTTCAAAAAAACGCAACTAAAAAGAACTTATCTTAGAATTAACCCCAATAAAAGATTATTGCGGGAACACTAATTAAGATGATGAGAATTTCTAAAGGTAATCCTACTTTCCAATAATCACCAAATTTATAGTTTCCAGGAGCCATAACCAAAGTATTGCATTGATGGCCGATAGGCGAGAGAAATGCGCAACTTGCACCAATAGCTACTGACATTAAGAAAGGTTCAATCGGTTGATTAATTTTATCAGCAAGTGATACGGCTAGAGGTGCCATAATCACTGCTGTTGCAGCATTATTTATGATATCTGATAAGAACATTGTAATGATCATTATCAGAACTACTAACCAAACATAATCCACCGTAGAAGATAGTCCTGCTAAATAGGAAGATACAGAATCAGTTATGCCATAGGAGATTAAGGTATTTCCAATTGGAATCATTGCTGCTAACAAAATAACAACAGGCCAATCTATGTGTCTGTATACACCCTCCCCCGTTAATAACTTTGAGCTTACAAAGCCTATGACGCAAATTAAAAAGGCTACAACGATAGGTACATAGTTAAAAATTACCAACAACAAGCAAATTGCAAACAATCCGAAGGCTATAAATATTTTAGTTGGATCTCTTGCAACATCAAATTCTCTCTGCCACAAAGGCATTAAGCCAGCTAGCTCAAGTTTTTCTGAAATATTATTTTTTTCACCTCTATTCGCAATTAGCAAAACATCGCCTACTTTAAAAATTTCATTTGATAATCTAAATCTAAATTTTAAACCTCTTCGCCAAAGTCCTAGCAAAGACAAATCTCTGCCAATAAGTCGCTTGAAGTATTGATATTTTCGGCCAATTAATCTTGATTTAGGGACAATAATGGCTTCGATTCCACCCAAATCTTCAATAGAGGTAAGATCGTTTTCTGAATCAATATCTAAACCAAATTCTTGTTGAATATCTGCAACCATATCAGGATTAATTTTCATAATAAGAATTTGGCCTTCATATAGTTTTTGGTTGCCATGTATTTCTATTTTCTTTCCATTCTCATCTATTTGACCCATCAACGCAGTATCTGTATCCAATTCTTGGCGAAAATCTAAAGCTCTTTTTTCAATGAGCTTGCTATTTTCAGTAATAACCATTTCTACAAGATAATCCTCAAGTTCTATCAATGGATTATTTTCTGAATTTATTGGTCTTTGTTTGATTAATCTCCAGCCGATAAGAGCAATAAATAAAATTCCTAAGATACTTACAGGAACTCCCGCAAAGGCAAAATCAAAAAAGCCAAAATCTTTATCTGCAAAATCATTTCTAAATTCAGAAATTATTATATTGGGTGGAGTTCCGATTTTTGTATTCATTCCTCCTAGAATAGACGCAAAGGATAAAGGAATTAAAAATTTAGATGGATTCCAATTCATTTTTTGACAAATGCCTAGAGTTATTGGAAGAAGCATTGCCATCGCGCCAATGTTATTCATAAAGGATGAGAGAATTGCTGCAAAAAAAGTTATAGAAATCATAAATTGAATTTCACTATTAGCATAAGCTTGTAATTTCCTACCTATAACGGAAATAAATCCAGATCTTTCTAAACCCTTACTTATTAAAAGTACCAAAGCAACAGTAATTACAGCCGGATGAGAGAAACCTTTAAAAGCTTCTTCAGGTTGAATATAGCCAAGTAAAACAAAAACAGATAAAACTCCTAAGGAAATAGCGTCGTAACGCCACCTGCCCCAGATAAAAAGTCCAACCATTAGGATTAAAAGACCTAATATGATTATCTGATCAAACATTTACTTAAATAGAGAAGGAATTAATGCAGGAGTTTTTTTCATATACTCCTCGTAGTCTGGTCTTCTTTCTAAGCTTCTATTATCCATCATTGGTATTGATGCAAAAATAAACATAGTCAACATAGATAGAGGGCAAATAATAAGCCAAAAGTTACCAAAAGACTGAGATAAAGAGAAACCAAATAACCCAAACCAAAATAAAATCTCTCCTAAATAATTGGGGTGGCGACTATATTTCCATAACCCTTTATTCATCGTGATAGAAGCGTTTCTTTCGTTAGCTTTAAAAGAGTGCATTTGCTCATCAGAAACATGTTCCAGTAGGACAGCAAGAATTGTGAAAATACAAAAAAACCAATCTATAAAGGATACTGGCTGATCATTTATAGTGATTGCAAAATACAACGGAAACAAGCAAATATTTACCATTAGGGTTGGAAAAAGATGTATTCCAAAAAAATTAATAAATAATTTAAATCGTCCAAAAGTTTGATAAAGATTAATGTAACGAAAATCTTCTTTCTCTAAACCGGGCCACGTTTTTAACCAATTCCAAGTTAAACGAATTACATAATAAGTTATCGGAATACCTATCAAAAGAAACCTTAAATTAGAAGACTCATCAACCTCAGGATAAATTATTAAATAAATAAATATTGGAAGTGGAATTACAGACCAAAAAGGATCATACAAACTTGAATTTTTATAAATAACACTAAAAATAAATATAACTACCGTAGCTACAATATGAGCCAAGAGAATATCAAGCCAAAGATGGCCTAAATCAATATACGCTAGGGAAAGATAACCGAATAGTATTGAAAAAAAATAAGCAGACAGACAAACAATTAAACTTTTTGTATACATTCAATTTATTTTTTTGGAGTAAAAGTAACAGGTAATTCCTGGATTGCATTTACAAAGTTGTTTGGTGTGTAAACCATGTCTCCTGATTGCGTCATGTCTGGAAACCTTTCAAAGATTTTTTCATAAACCACTTCAAGTTGCATATTAGCTGTATGTTTACCTAAACAGAGATGTCTTCCATATCCAAAAGATAGATGTTTTTTTGCATTTTCTCTTCTAATGTCATACTTATCAGGATTCTCAAAAATTTCTGGATCTCTGTTGGCTGCTCCATACCAAAGAGATATTTTTTCATTTGGACCAATCTTTTGATCACCAATCTGTGTGTCAACCTTGGTAGTTCTTCTCATATAAGTAACAGGATTCGCTACCCTAATAGACTCATGAACCATATTTGGAATTAAAGATCGATCATTTAATACTAATTCTTTTTGATCTTGATTTTCTGAAAGTAAATTCATTGTGCCGCTGATGGAATTTCTAGTTGTATCGTTTCCGGCAAATATAATCAATAGCCAAGAGCCATCTAAATACTCATTAGGAAGTTTTTCTCCATCTATTTCAATGTTTGCAATAACTGAGAGTAAGTCATCTTTTGGTGCCTTTCTTCTTTCCTCTAGAATATGTCTACCATAAGAGAACATTTCTTCTACCATATTGGTAAACATCTCTATAAGAGCAGGGTCAGCTGCTCCTTGGCTTTGTTCTTCCGTTAAACTCAATTCATTATTTTGAGCTGCTTGAGTTGCAGCAATTAATTGAGCCATTTCTAATAACTTCATCCATTCTATAATCTTTGGACGGTCTGCCTCTGGAACACCTAACATTTCACAAAGTGTAAACAAAGGTAATTCAGCAGAGACACTTTCAACAAGATTGCATTCACCTAATGGAGCAATAGCATCGAGTAATTGATCTACTTTTTGCTCTACTTTCTTTCTTAATGAGCTCACGTATTTTGGATTAAAAAAAGCCATATGAGGATTTCTCATATTCAAATGTAATAAGCCATCTAAGCTCAACATATGATCCATTGTAGATCTATAAAGTGGAGAGTCATCCTGCGCGGTAAATCCATGTGTAAGAGAAGTTCCACCAGCTAACTGAGATGAAAAAATGTCCTGATTTTTTGAAACAAATTCGATATCTTTATATTTTGTTAAAACCCAAAAACCAGGTTCTGAATCTTCTGGTCCTGTTTTATGAAAATAAACAGGTGCTTGTTGTCTTAACTGAGCAAATTTTTCATATGGCTGTCCTTTTGTGAACATAAAAAGATCAGTTAAATCAAAATCTCTTTTAAAAGAATAAATTTCTTCATATTTAGGAGAATTTATTTCTACATATGGTTGCGAATCGCTATTTAATTTTAATGACATTATTTTATTTTACTTAATTTTTAAATAAATGGCGCGCCCGGAAGGATTCGAACCTCCGACACCCTAGTTCGTAGCCAGGTGCTCTATCCAACTGAGCTACGGGCGCATTTTTAACTCTCTTCAATTACTTTAGCGTGGATTTCTCCTCTGTGGACTGGAACTGCTTTGGGAGCATTTATTCCTAAACGGACTTGGCCTCCCTTAATTTCCAATACAGTTACTTCCACATTGTCACCTATTACAAGAGTTTGATCTCTTCTTCGACTTAAAACTAACAAATTTTTCCCCCTTTCTATTAAGATAGCAAAAAAACGAATTATCCTAAAGGGATTTAATTAAATATCTAATCCGTAAGGTGGTGCTTTTATAATTTCAGGATTCAATAAATAGGTTTTGGTTCTAAGATAATCTGCTAGCTCTTGGTTTGATAAGTCTGTATCGATATTTGAATATTTGAAAGGCTCTCCAACAATAAACTTAAAGTCACTTCCTATGCGTCTTTTTACTTCATGAAAAAGCAAAGAAGCTCTGAACATATCTCCAAGATGGCTCGCTAATTGAAACTTTATGGAATTGCATCCATAAAAGTAAACAGGAACGATTGTTGGGTCAGTTTGCTTAATAAGCCTTGACGTAAATTTTTTCCACTCTGGATCGAAAGCCATTTTTGTATTTTCATAGAATTTAGCAGTGGTCGATACAGTACCTGAGGGGAATATTATAATTGATCCTCCATTTGCAAGATGTTCTCTGGATTTTTTTCTGGTATCAAGATTTGTTAACAAAGCTTGTTTGTCTCCTGTAAAATCAATTGGTAATAAATACCCTTTTGTTTCAGGCGCTCTTAGTAAAAGCGAATGCGTCAATACCTTGAAATCATCTCTAAATTTTGAAACAAAATAACTTATTACCAATCCATCTAAAACCCCATAAGGATGATTTGCAACAAAAATTGTGGGACCTTCTTTAGGAATATTAATGTTCGTATTGAAGTCTAATTTTAATTTGAGTTGATCCAGACAACCATGCCAAAAACTATCCCAATTATTAGGATTTTCTTGATACTCTCGATAAAGTTTATATAAAGCAGGCTGACCAGCCATAGATTCGATGGTTCTTATAATTAATTTGCGATACCAGGGATCATCTGGATCTGCATAGCTAAAATATTTTGATTCAATATATTCCATATTGTTTTTGGCGGAGAGAAAGGGATTCGAACCCTTGAAGGAGTTGCCCCCTTACCCGCTTTCCAAGCGAGCGCATTCGACCACTCTGCCATCTCTCCATTTTATTTAATATTAAAACTAGCGATTCTGTCTCCATGAAAAGTGCCTAACCAGATTTTATTTGTTTCTGGCAGAGCAACTGTAGCTGCTCCCATTTGTTTGTTGGAAAACTGATAACTATTGATTTCGCTTAAATCTGACAAAGAAAGTTGATGAATGGTAAAAGGCAAAGGACACTGAACTATTGATTCATCACACTGTAGTCCTTCTATGCCAGAATAATTATGTGCCGCAACCCACAAGCCTGAATCTGTTACCAAAAGATTGTCTTTGCCTCCACCAAAGTGTTCGTAATCTACAGAATTTTCAAGAAGATTAAATTTTACTGTTAATCCGGAAAACCAATAATTTATATAGAGAAATTTCTCATCAAAAGATAAATCTAAACCGTTTGGAAAGGAGCCGCTGGAATTAGATAAAACATCAAAACCATTTTTTTTGCTCCAATAAAAAACTTCTCCCGTATTAGAAATAAATATACTTGCAGAAACTAATGACCACTCAGAAATATTAGAATCAAACATACTGGTAACATAAAAAGAGCCATCTTTTTTTAAGGCAATATCATTAAAATATTTATTCTGTGGTGCATCTACACAACCCCTCCATATCAGCTCAATGGCATCTGTCTCTATAAGTTCAAATAGCTCTATTGTCTCTCTGGGTAGATGATTTACTACTGCGAGCATATATTTTCCGTCGTTACGTTCAATAAGATCTATTCCATGAGGTGACAATCTTTTGTCTTCAAGATTACAAGTATCGTCCCCCCATTGATTAGCTTCGTAATTTATTGAAATTGGCTCTCTTTTATTTGTCTTTAAATCAAAATAAACCAAGTTTCCAAATTTTGTATTTGGTGCAAGCGATCCAAATTCTGAAACTATAATTTTTGTCTTAGAAGGAGAAAGATACAAATCTTCTGGATTCTGAAATCCACAAAATATTTCAAATACTTCATCATCGTTACAATTAGAAATTTCATTAAATTCGTTGAAACCGAAAGAAGAAAAAAAGAATACAATTGTTAAGAAAAGTTCGTAAAGCATTAAGTCCTTATTCCATATCCTTTTTTAAGCAGATAATAAGCTAGAGTAAAAAAGATCACTATGAAAAAGGTTATCATCAACAAGGCAAATTGAACATTGATATCGGATACGCCTATCATTCCATATCTAAATGCATTAACCATATAGAGCAAGGGATTCGCCTTTGAAACAATTTGCCAAGTATTTGATAAAAGATCTACGGAATAAAAAACTCCACCTAAATAGATCAAAGGAGTAAGAATGAAAGTAGGTACGATATTTATATCATCAAAATTGTCTGCAAATAGGGCATTCAAAAAGCCAGCTATTGAAAATAAAAAGGCAGTCATTACTACAACCAGAAGGGTCAAGGGAATATTTTGAACAGTAATATCTGTGAATATTAAAGATGTAAGCAATACAAGAAAACCAACAATGATTCCTCTGACTACCCCACCGAGAACAAACCCAATTAAAATCAAATAAGTAGGCATAGGAGAGACCAATAATTCTTCAATACTTCTTTGAAACTTTACGCCGAAAAATGATGAAACTACATTCGAATAGGCATTCGTAATAACTGCCAACATTACCAATCCTGGTGCCATGAATTGCATGTAATCAAAACCGGACATTTTGCCTATTCTTTCTCCAATAAAAGTCCCAAATATTAAGAAATACAATATTGTTGTTAGTACTGAGGGAATCAAAGTTTGACTCCATATTCTAAAAAATCTTAAGACTTCCTTTCTTAAAAGAATGAATAAGGATCTTAGTTGTTCGTTAATGGTCATTATTGGTAAGTTTTAGGAACAGTTCTTCAAGTCTATTGGTTTCATTTCTCATGCTTAAAATTTCAATTCCTTCTTGATCAAAAAAATCAAAGATTGAATTTAAATTAGTACCTTTATTTGCTTGAACCGAGAAAGTGGCATCGTCTATTTTTTTTATATCAAAATTTTCTGAAGAAAGATTCTTGCTTGTTTTTTCTTTTAAATCAAAAACAAAAGTTTCTATTTCTATTTCTCTTAGAAAAGAATTCATATCTGAATTTCTAACAATCTTTCCACGGTCAATAATGGATATATTTTTGCAAAGCCTTTCTGCTTCTTCTAGATAATGAGTTGTAAGAATTATAGTTGTTCCTTTTTTATTTATTTCTATTAAAAACTCCCATAAGGATCTCCTTAATTCTGTATCTACCCCTGCAGTCGGTTCATCTAATATAAGAAGATCAGGATTATTGACCAAAGCTTTTGCAACCATTAATCTTCGTTTCATTCCTCCAGATAAATTTCTACCTTGTTCGTTCCTTTTGTCCCATAGATCTAATCTTTTGAGATAAAACTCACAATTATTTTTAATTTCTGAAAATGGCATGCCGAAAAAACCTGCTTGGTGAAGTAAAATATTGTGTACTGTTTCAAATTGATTAAAGTTTACTTCCTGACCAACGATTCCAATTCTTTTTTTCGCTTCAGAATGATGAGTATCTATATCTAACCCTAAAATATTTACTTTTCCGGAAGATTTATTCACCAATGAGCTAATAATACCTATCATGGTAGATTTACCCGCTCCATTTGGACCTAATAAAGCATAAAAGTCGCCTTGTTCGACTTCAAAACTTATATCGTCTAAAGCTACTAAATTATTATCGTAAATCTTTGTAAGATTTTTGATTTGTAATGCTTTCAAATTATTTTTTTGATAGAAAAGACATGCCGTCTTCTAAACCTTTTAAAGTCAAAGGAAACATATTGTCATCAATAAGATGTCTTGAAATTTCAATTGAAGATGAGTAATCCCAATGCTCTTCCGGAACTGGGTTTAGCCAAATTAATTTATCGTAAGTGGTCATGATTTTTTTCATCCAAACAGATCCAGCTTCTTCATTCCAATGTTCAATACTGCCGCCAGGATTAGTTATTTCATATGGAGCCATAGTTGCATCACCTACAAATATTATTTTGTAATCTGAAGCATATTTATGTATTACGTCCTCAGTTTTAATTCTTTCATTGTGTCTTCTTCTATTGTCTTTCCATACTGTCTCATAAATAAAATTATGAAAATAAAAGTACTCTAAATTTTTAAATTCTGTTTTGCATGCAGAAAATAGTTCTTCACAAATTTTAATATGAGGGTCCATTGATCCACCGACATCAAAGAAAACAAGAACTTTTACTGCATTGGTTTTTTCTGGAACCATTTTTATATCTAATAAACCAGCATTTTTAGCAGTACTTTTGATGGTGTCATCTAAATCAAGCTCTTCATCATTAGATTGTCTAATGAATTTTCTCAATCTTCTAAGTGCGACTTTTATATTTCTGGTACCTAACTCAACTGAATCGTCTAAATTTTTAAAATCTCTTTGTTGCCAGACTTTTACAGCTTTATTTTGTTTTCCTTCTCCATCAACTCTAATGCCTTCGGGATGAGAACCAGCATTACCGAAAGGCGATGTACCGCCTGTACCAACCCACTTATCTCCTTTTTGATGTTTTCCTTTTTGCTCTTCTAATCTTTTTTTGAATTCTGAAAGAAGCTTCTCAAGGCCACCCATTGTTTCAATTTTTTTAAGCTCATCTTCTGTCAAAAACTTCTCAAATTCTTTTCTTAACCACTCTTCTGGAACCAAAGCCTGGAGAACATCGTCTAAAGTTTCAAGACCTTTAAAGTAAATATCAAAGGCTCTGTCAAACTTATCGTAATGTTTTTCATCTTTTACAAGAACGGATCTTGATAAATAGTAAAAATCATTAATATCAGCAAAAATTACCTGTTTCTCCAGACCAGATATTAAATCTAGAAGTTCTCTCAGGGTACACGGTACGCCGACTTCTTTTAGAGTTTTAAAAAGATTTATTAACATTCAATTAATTTTGGTTGTTGCCTTCTCTCCTGGTCATAAAAGCCAATCTTTCAAGCAATTGAACATCTTGTTCATTTTTAACCAAAGCTCCATATAAAGGTGGAATAGCTTTTGAAGGATCTCTATTCTTTAAGATTTCATCAGGTAAATCATCTGCCATCAAAAGTTTTAACCAATCAACCAACTCAGAAGTGGAAGGTTTCTTTTTTAAACCAGGGACTTTCCTGACATCGAAGAAGATATCCAATGCTTCTTTTACAAGTTTTTCTTTTACTTTTGGGTGATGCACTTTAATGATTTCTTTCATTGTTTCTCTGTCTGGGAAAGATATGTAATGAAAAAAACATCTTCTTAAGAATGCATCAGGAAGTTCTTTTTCATTATTACTTGAAATAATCACTATTGGTCTTGTTGTAGCTTTTACGGTTTCTTTAGTCTCGTAAACATAGAATTCCATTCTGTCTAATTCTTGTAAAAGATCATTTGGAAATTCAATATCAGCTTTATCTATTTCATCAATAAGAAGGACCGCTTGTTTTTCCGAAGTAAATGCCTCCCAGAGTTTTCCTTTTTGAATATAATTTGAAATGTCTTTTACCCTTTCGTCACCTAATTGAGAATCTCTCAATCTGGTAACGGCATCGTATTCATATAATCCTTGTTGGGCTTTGGTTGTAGATTTAATGTGCCATTCAATCAATGGAAGGTCTAAAGATTTAGCAACTTCTAATGCAAGCATTGTTTTTCCTGTTCCTGGCTCTCCTTTTATCAATAATGGTCTTTCAAGAGCTATTGCTGCATTTACTGAAAGGCTTAGATCGTCTGTAGCTATGTATGATTTTGTACCTGTAAATTTCATTTATTTTCCTAATTTGAGTATTTTTTAAAAATCTATAATAACAATATTTTAAGTATTATTTCTTAATTCTTAATTTTGCTAATTGTTTTGATTGGCCTACTAAGTTACCTTTAGAATCCCAGATTTCCCTATCTTCTTCAATATAGTTATTGGTTATAAATTCAGTTTTGGCAATAACTTTCAAAGGGCCAGGTTCAGGTATGTTTCTAATGTGAGATGTTAACGTAAGTGTTGGAACCCATCCTACAGTGCCTAATTTGTTATAAATAGGTGGAGTTGTTGCATCTAAAAATAAAATGAGTCCAAAAAGATTTACTGGTCCGCCATCTTTCCACCCCATATACAACTTTAAGGTAGCTTGATTTTCTTCCTTAGGATTTTCCCACCATATAGAATCTGAGCAATATTTTTTTTCTAGATTTTTATCCAGTTTAGGACTGAAACCTTCTTTGTAGGGAACTTGCGTACATGTTTCATAATCTTCGAAATTAGGTTCACTTCTTAAATTTTCTTTTAAGCCTTTCATCTTTGAAAAATCTGTAAAAGTTACGGTGGTAAAAATCTTTAAATTTCCTTTTTGACTCAGCGAAACATGTGCAGTTGAAGTACTTTTAGTAGATGCTATTTTTGATACTTCGATGTCTGCAGGTCCGAACTCAACTCTATCTATATAGTTTGCTGATAGTACCAAAGGATCTTTATGATCAAGGTACTCTGAACAAGCCTTTGCAAGCAAAGACATTGAATATCCACCATTGGCAGTTTGCCCGATACTCCAGTTATCTGAAATATTTGCTGTAAAATTACCACTTGAGGTTTCAGTTACTTTTATAGCATCTTCAAAGTTTTTAGAAATACTCATATGTAGTTTTAATCATAAATTTAAATGAAAACTAATTCTTATTTTGACATAGGAGCCAACTTAACTCATGAATCTTTTGATAAAGATTTAATAACAGTTATTGAAGAAGCTAAACAAAATAACGTAAAAAAAATTTGTATAACAAGTACTTCAATAGAAGATACAAGGGTTTCTTTAAAATTATTAGAGAATGACCAAGATTTCTTCATAACTACTTGCGGTATTCATCCTCATTACGCAGACACATTTGAAGAGTCTAATATTCGAGAGATAATAGAATTAAGTGAACACCCTTCTGTAAAAGCTATTGGGGAGACAGGATTAGATTTTAATAGAAACTACTCGAAGAAAGATAATCAAATATTATGTTTTAAGTCACAAATTGAAGTAGCTCAAGATCTAAATCTGCCTCTTTTCTTACATCAACGAGATGCGCATAAAGATTTTATGAATTGTTTTAGTAACATAGATCTCAAAGTAAATGCTGTAGTTCATTGTTTTACAGGGGAAAAAGAAGAATTTTATGAATATCTCGAAAAAGGTTTTTGGATAGGATTTACCGGTTGGATTTGTGATCCAGTAAGGGGAAAACATATGATTGATTTAATAGCTAATATGCCTCTAGAAAGAATCATGATAGAAACGGATTCACCTTATTTACTTCCTAAAAATCTTAAAATTAAGGGTAGAAGAAACGAGCCAAAGTTTATTGTTGAAGTTGCAAAGAAAATAGCTAAATTACAAAATAAAGATTTAGAGGAAATCACTCAAATATTTTTTGAAAACAGTCAAAAATTCTTCAATCTTTAAGCTTCGGAAATAATCTGTTGAGAAGTTAATTCAGTAAATTTTTCCTCTAACCCAAGAGAAATCATGATTTCTTTGGTATGAGTCCCTACTTTAACTGGAGGATGACTTACTTCACTTTCAGAATAAGAAAACTTTGGTGCTGGAGAAGGTTGGGTTACATTATCCAACTCAAAAAAAGATTTTCTTTCAACATTATGTTCATGATTTATAGCTTCATTCATTGAAAGAACAGGAGCAAAACAAATATCAGTTCCTTCCATTATTTGACACCACTCATCACGAGTTTTTTCTTTAAATCTGGTTTCTAAATTTTCTCTTAAAGCTGGCCATGAATTTTTATCCATTTGGTTATCAAAAATATCTTCATCAATATTCATTTTTTCTCTCAATAATGAATAAAATTGTGGCTCTATTGAACCTATAGAAACAAATTTTCCATCCTTACATTCATAACAGCCATAAAAATGTGCTGCACCATCAAGTAAGTTTGAATCCCTTGAATCGGTCCAAATACCTGAATTCAACATTCCATACATCATGCTCATTAATAAAGCCGATCCTTCAGTCATAGCTGCGTCAATAACTTGTCCTTTTCCTTCTTTGTTTACAGTGTTTAAAGCTGCACATACCCCAAGAGCAAGTAACATCCCTCCTCCTCCGAAATCACCAATTAAATTTAATGGAGGTGGTGGTGGAGTATCTTTCTTACCAATTGCCCCAAGAACGCCGCTTAAAGCAATGTAATTTATATCGTGTCCTGCAGCATTAGCTAGTGGCCCACTTTGACCCCAACCAGTCATCCTCCCGAAAATTAACTTAGGATTAATATTTAGAAGTTCATCTGGTCCAAGATTATTCTTCTCCATGACTCCAGGTCTAAACCCTTCAATCAAAACATCTGCAGACTCAACTAATTTTTTAATTATGTCTTGCCCTTCTGGTTTTCTAATGTCTACTGCTATTGATTTTTTTCCTCTGGAAGCAATATCCGCACTAGAACCTCTTCCAGCAGCCGTAATTCTTTCAACAGAAATTACTTCTGCTCCCATATCAGCCAAAATCATTCCGCAAAATGGTGCTGGACCAATTCCAGCCATTTCAATAACTTTTATATCTTTAAGTGGACCCATTTATATTTCTCCCAAAAGGTTTTAAATGCCTGATTAAAACAGGTAATAACATTAATGCTGCTAATATCGCTACGATCATAGAAAATGAAGTGAATATTCCAAAAAATACACTGGGATTAAAGTTAGAGCTAACTAAGATCATAAAGCCCAATACTATAGTGAGAGAAGTGTAAAACATTGCTCTACCAATTGTCGCATGACTATTTTTTATAGCTAAATCATAATTTTTTTGAACTTCGTATTCTTTTAAAAACCTATGAACGTAATGAATGGTATTATCTACTCCGATTCCTATACTGATTGCTGCAACAGTTACAGTCATAATATCAAGTGGAATGCCAGACCAGCCTATTATTCCAAGAACACTTGCAGCAGATAATAAATTAGGAATCATGGCTATTAAAGCCATATAGAAAGATCTAAATAAAATAATAAACATTATAAAAATTGCACTGAATACAATTGTTAGACTTCCAATTAAGGATTGGAATAAACTCTGAAGAAGGTTGTTATAAATTACAGAGATACCGGATAAATAAAATTGTTCTTCACCGAGCTCATAATTTTGAATCAAATCATTTTTAACTTCCTCGATAAGATTTTTTCTATTTAGTCCATCCATAGATTCAATAACTCTTGCAGATAATCTGACTTGATTATCGTCTTCTGATATATACGAACTAAGAAGTTGATTATTAATATCTTCAGGTAGAACTTTTCTAAGTAACGCGAGTTCAAGATCATCTAAGGTTTCCCCCTTAGCTATTTCAGCTAATTTTATTGCACTGGAAACAGAAAGAACTTTTCCAATTTCAGGCCTCCCTTCCAAATAGTCGTGAATTTCTTCTAGAAAAGATAAATTTTGGGAATTGAACCAGTAACCATATTCTTCAGTCTCTATTCCAAAATCATCAAAGTCCTCTTCAAACTCTTCATTAATTTCTAAATCGCTTTCTGGAGCAGAAATAATTATGTCCAAAGGTGCAGTACCGCCTAGCTTTTTATCAATCAATGAAAGTCCTTGATAGATTTCAGTTGTAGGTTTGAAATAGTCAATAAACTTATTTTCTACACTTAGCTTATTAATACCAACTAGTGCAAAAACGAAACCTAGCAAGGATGTTAATAAAATGACATTTTTAAATCTAACTACCAAAGAATTTATCCAAGTTGTAAACCCAGAAGAATAATCAACTTTAGTATCTTTAATATTTTTTTTCATTAATGAAGCAAGAGAACCAAAGAATATAAAAGATACTGTGAAAGCAATAAAAATACTCAATACCATTAATAATCCAAAATCAATTATTGGTCTTATGTCGCTGATTATTAATGATGCAAAAGCGACCATTGTTGTAAGAGCTGTATAAAGACAAGGAAGAAACATTTGTGAAAGAGTTTTTTTAAGAGCTTCATTATGGGAAAGTTCGCTAAATCTAGAAGTAATTTCTCTATACCTGACAACCAAATGAACTGTGAGAGAAATTCCAATTATCATTAATAAAGCAATGAAATTAGCTGAAACCACAGTCACTTTCCAGCCCATCCAGCTTATGAGTCCAGTAGTAAAAAGTGCCGATAGACCAGCAGAAATCAATGGAATGACAACCCATCTAAATTGCCTAAAAATAAGAGAGAGAATCAAGACAAACATAAAAAATACAGCTATTCCAAAGGTAAGTAAGTCTTGTTGAATCATTTTTATAGTATCGTGGGCAATCATCGCTCCGCCACCTAAAAAAATTTCTCCTTCATCTTTATAGTTATTTGTAATACCTCTTACTTCATTTATAAGAATTGCCTCATTGGATAGATTGATTTTTTTTTGTTTATCTATTCTTAAATCAAGAATTTCTAAATTATTATTGAAAGTTTCCACATCTATAGAATTCTTTTGATCCAACAAATCGTATCTTTCAGAAATTAATTTTTGATACTCTTTGTTTTGCTCTAAAGACATTTGAAATGCAATGGTTTTCAAATCTTCACTGATTAATAACCCTCTATAAACCTCATTGGTTTCAAATTCATATTTTGCTTTATCTAAATTTACATTTTCAGTTGACAAAGTAATGACATTTTCAGCGAGCTCACTTATAGATTGTTCTGAATATTTAAGGAGAGGTACATCAAATAAACTTAAAACGTTTTTGATGCCATTAACTTTCTTAAGATCCTCGACAAGATTTTTTAAAAGAGAGACGGTTTCAATCGTGAAAATATCTTTATTGGGTGTAAAAGCAATGACGAGAAAGTCGGAAGAACCATATTTTCTTGAATTTTCTCGATACGTCTTTAAATCAGGATCATTATCTAGTAGCAAGGTATCTGATGATGCATCTAATTGAAACTTAGGAAGTCCTAAAAGACTTATTAAAGACAATACAATTAGAAAAAAGATAAAAAGTTTTGACTTATCTACTAAAAAATTAAAAAAAATATTCATGATTTTTTCATATCAAATTGCTTTTGACGTTCTGCATACCTAGTTCTATCTGACTCGGATTTTTCAAAAAAACAATTATGGCAAGAAATACCTTTTTTATATTCCCTTCTTTTTAAATCTTCCTCAGAGAGAGGTCTTCTGCAAGCATAACATTGTCTAAAATCTCCAGGCACAAGATCCTTTGTTACAGTAACTCTTTCATCAAAAACAAAACAATCTCCTTGCCAAGATGATTTATCCTTGGATTCTGATAGAAAATTTAATATTCCACCTTGAAGTTGATAAATATTAGTCAAGCCTTCTTCTTCAAATGAATGTAATGACTTTTCACAACGAATCCCGCCAGTACAAAAAATTCCAATATTTTTATCCTTTAATTTCTTTTTATTTTTTTTTAAAAAATATTTAAATTCTCTAAAATTTTTTGTGTCTGGAGAAATAGAGTTTCTGAAAGTTCCTACCTTATTTTCATAGTCATTTCTTACGTCAATGACAATGTTCTTGGAATCTTGAATAAAGTTGTGCCATTCCGATGGAGTAAGGTATTTTCCCTTATGATTATAGGATTTACCATTGGTACCCGATGGCACTAGCTCTTTTCTAGTTTTAATTTTTAATCTTTTAAAAGGCGATTTATTGGAATAGGAAAATCGAAACACTACCTCACCAACTAAATTGTTTAAATATAAATTTAGATCTTCTAAAGCTTTATCTTTATTAGAAGAAATAGTGGCATTTATTCCCTCTGGAGTAAGAATAATAGTCCCTTTTATATGTCTTTTAATGCAATGATCTTTTAAACCATCTTCTAATTCCTGGTATTTAGGAAATTCAAAACATTTATAAAAAGTTCCTATCTTGAACACGAGATATTCTAAAGTTAACTGGATCCACCCAAACAGTCAGGGGAATCCGAGCTAGATTGGTTGTTGCTCTCCCATTCAGTATTGGTGAAAGGATGGATTGCTATTGCGTGAATAAGTTTCATTTCATCGCTAAGTACTTTATAAATTAATTGGTGTCTTTGAACTGGTCTCAAATTCTCAAATTCATCAGATACAACCGTTACCTTGAAATGTGATTCAGCTCCATCTGGAACATTATGGTTGGGACTTTCGTTAATAACTTCTACAAAACGAGAGGATATTTCGGTTTTTAACTTTTCTTCTATTTTATCTTTGATCATTTTTGCTAAGAATTGTCTGCGTAGTTTAATTCATTTAGTTTCTCTTGATGACTTTCTTTGGTAGTAGTTACAAACGAGATAGTGAATAATGATATTGCCCATAAAGTGACTGAAGCGGTTACTGCTGTAACTCCAAAAGTAAATAAAACTTCAGGATCGACCTTCCCCGGAACAGCATTTTCTGGCCATGCAGCAAAAGTCAAAATCATTCCTGCCGCAAAAGCTCCAGCTCCGCTCATACATTTTTGTGCGAATGATCTTGCTGCTAGAAGTGTTCCTTCCATTCTTCTTCCGGTTTTGATTTCAACTTCTTCCACTGTATCCCAAACCATTGAGTTTAGAGTTGTGAAAGAAATTACAGAAGTGGCAACTCCAATAAAATGAAAAACTAAAACTCCAGCAAGAACAATAGGAGATCCATTTTCTGGTAAGAAACCTAGAAGCCTTAGAACAATTATTCCATTTTCTACTGTTAAGGAAATTGCAAATAAGACTAATGCTCCATTTTTCTTACCAAACCTATTGGCTAAAAATGGAGAAACTACAATACCTACAAGAGGGGCTAAAAATAAGCTCAATCCAATTGTAAGTATATTGAGAGGAGTAAATTCCCAAAAAAAACTATAGTAATAAAGAGTTAAATTAGTGGCGATTCCACTTGCTACTCCCATCATAATCATGGCAATGAACAGAATTATATAGTTTCTGCTGACGGTCATAGTTTCATATAATTCTCTAAGAATTATCCCTAAAGTTTTTCTTTCGATTTCAGGAGCATGGAGATCTTTTATGTGTCTGTGAGTACCTATAGCCGTTACTACAATTGCAATGAACATTATTGGACTACAAACAAGGCCGTAAGTTATCCAAGTATCAGCAACGAATCTTGCGTCTTGAGTACCTGTAAGAGTGCTGTAAACAACAAATATCCATAAAGAGTTCCAAACCGCTAATCCACCCCACCAGCCAAACCAATATCGATAGGATAAAAGAGAACTTCTTTCTACATAATCCTTAGAAAGTTCAGGTCCTAAAGCATTACTTGGAATTTCATAAATTGTTATTGCTGTTCTTATGAAAGCACCCACAATTAACAGGAACCAAAACAGCTCCATTTGACTCATATTTTCTGGAGGGTCCCAAATCAAAAAAAAGGAAACTGCAACGGGAATGGCTGAACCGTACATCCAAGGGTGTCTTCTTCCCCATTTTGATTGAGTTTTATCAGAGAAATATCCAATTAAAGGATCCGATATAGCATCAATCACAAGCATTAATAATATTGCTAATCCAGCAAGGTTTGGCGCCAATCCAAAAACTTGAACGTAAACAAATAATAAAAAATAATTAAAGGCATTATCTTTTATTCCATATGCTAAAGATCCAAACCCATAAAAGAATTTGGTAAGAAAAGGCAATTTTTCTCTCATTTAATCAATCTAATAAATTAAGAATTAAGTATTACACACATCTTTAGAAATTAATCTTGGAAGTATCAATTTTAATTTAACAATTATCGATAGTTTACATAAATTGGAGAAGACCATGCTCTTTCTTCAGACATCATTGTACAATTGTCTTCTCTAGAAGTTTTGTAACTGCCATAGCAAATGTTCACTTTTTTACAGTTGCCCAATTCATCAAAATCACATCTTAAGTTACCAGCATTTATTCTAAGAGACGGTTCCTCAATTGCTCGAACATAATAGACGGAATCCCTTTTATCTGATGAATAATCTTCATCAGAAAAACGAACTCGACAACCATTTCCTTCTTTAGGACAATCTATTGTTTTCCAAGGATCCATGATTAATTTATCAATATCCTCGTTGTTTGAATTCTGGGGAGTAATTTTTATTACTTCTATTCTGGTAATTACGTTCCTTACTTCAGAAGGGTTATAACATTCGTTTTTACACAAAGTTTTTATTTTTTCACTAGAAAGATTTCCTAACTTATAATCAGGACATCCTGGTTTTTGCTTAAAAGATCCCAAGGCTTTGACTTCAAAAACTGGGTTTTCTTTTTTTGAAGTTTCGGTTCCCATTGGAAGAGTTTCTGTTGTATCAATTAAATTGAACCAAAGCAAAATTCTTGGTCCACTGGTAGCATAGGTTTCCCTTCTTTTAAAACTATCCCAAATACCCTCTCTTGATCTATTATCTACATGAACTGCAGCCAGGCCTCCTGTTGTAAAAAAAGATGACTGTCTGATTGGTTCCCATAAAGAAAATGGATCTGGGATATCAAGTTCTTCTATATTAACTTTTCTCGGTTGATCTGACTTTTCCTCTTGAAGAGTTAAGTTATCTTCAACAAATTTTAAAGCTGGACCATTTGCTTCGGTTGTAACCATTCGGTCAATTGGTTTATAACCCGTTCCAGGTCTTGACCGGTGATTATCACTTGATGCAATAAAACCAAATTTAAATCTTTGTTCTATCCCATCTTCAGAATTTCTCAAAGCTAAAGCATATTGAGCTGAACCTCTAGGTCGATAATTGAAAGCAGGAACAAAACAATCTTTGCATTGTCCAGAATCTAACCATTCTTCTGGAGTAATACCTTTGACAGCAAACTTTCCAGATAATCCTCCTTCAATGTATAACTGTCTTGCTAAAGCAGCCCTTTTATCGCAAATAGCTTCGCTATTTTGATTTTCAAGACATCTTTCCTTGATAATTTCTCCAGCTTGCCAACAAGAAGGCAAGTAGTTCTCAGAAGGTTCTGGGCAAAACTGAACGTTGTTTTCTGAAAGACTAGCAGTCCATGGTCGATATTCTTCAGAATTCCCATGTCCTGACATGATTTCAAATGAAATTTGTTTTTCAGAATTATTGTGTTCATTGGACAATTGTTTATCCCAGCTAGATTCACTAGGCGTATAAAAACCCCAAGTATTTCCATGGGGTATGACAATGGAGTCGGATTCTATTTTGTCTAATGCTTTAAAAAGATCTTTAGGAGTTAATGCTGAAAAGTAACAAGAATTTTCAGGGCTATAAAAATCATCATCGCAATCTTCAGTTTTAACTATATGCTCACTAAATGTAATTAAATCTGCATATCTATTTCTATTTTTAAAATCAACCAGTGCCATAGAGAGCATGTTCGATCTCACAATCGGTAGTCTATCTGCGCTTCGCATTCCATCAGTAGCTACTCCACCTGAACCAATTGGCATCACTGGGACAGATTCTTCATCTGTTTCCAAAAACATGACATTTTTATGTCCATAGTGATTCTCTTTATCAGAATCAATTTGAGTCCATTCAAAACCTAAAAAAGATATCAAATCAGGAGTTTCGCTATTTTCATGGATTGCATTACATTGTCTTACTGCTTTTTTTGCTTCCATCCACTTTGTAGGAGTAGCAGCCTCCGCATGATCGGAAATTACCCAAAAATCCAATGCGGAACAGAATCTTGCGTAATCACATGCGTCTGATACAGGATGAGGACCTTCACCATTATTTAAAGGGAGACTCCATAGAAAAGCATCAGAAGAATACGTTGAGTGAACATGAGTATCACCAAACAGAATTTGTTTGTTTGATGGATTATGTTCCAGTTGAGACTGAATCTTTTTTGTTAATAAATCCTTTGGATAAGTAGAATTAACATTGGGTTCAGCTTTTTCAAGAACTCCAAAAAAGCCAAAATAAAAAGCTAACAAATAAATACCTATGATTGCTGCTATCGCAAATATAGTTCCAAAAACCCAAAAAATAACTCTCAGAATTAAATTCAATGTTTTCTCCGATTCATTTCTTCTTCTGATTTTTTTATAAAATCTACTACGACGCTATCATTCTTTTGAAATGAAAATTCTTTAGCGTCTCTATTGAAAACTTGCCATGATGAAGTGTTTTGTTCATGAAACAATTTTACATCTTTGTTTTTAAAGAAAGGTATTAAGATCATTCCTGCCAAAAAACCTCCAATGTGTGCAAAATAAGCTGTTCCACCATCCATATCTATGGAACCTGGGATACTGAAAAATTGTAAGACAAGCCAAAAACCTAAAACCAAAAAAGCAGGTACTCTTATCATTTGAATGATTATGATAATAAAAACTAAACACTTAACATTAGCTTTTGGGTAAAGCATTAGATAAGCCCCCAAAACACCGGCTATTGCACCGCTTGCGCCAACCATAGGTATTTGAGATGTAGGATCTACAAGCCCCTGACACAGTGCAGCAATTGTTCCACAAAGAAGATAAAAGATAATGAATTTTACTGTCCCCATAGAGTCTTCTACGTTGTCGCCAAAGATCCATAGATAAAGCATATTGCCAGCAATGTGGAAAAAACCTCCATGTAAAAACATAGAGGTATAAATAGTGAAAGACGAATAATTTGAAAAAAAATCAGCTGGAATGAAACCAAAATTATAAAAAATTGAAGGATTCATTTGACTTAAGTATTGAAGAATAAAAACAAAACTACAAAGTCCGATTAATAAATAAGTCACGTAAGGAGTCGAAGAGCTTGGATTATCGTCAGATATTGGAAAAAACATTATTCGTAACCTAAATCTTTAACAGCTGACTCGTATTCGCCTCTCGTAATCGTATAGAAATAAATGAAAGTAAGTCCGCCAATATTTAAAATTGGACCAATGATACAAATAAAAAGAACTAAGTTATTTACTGGCTCTTTCATTTCTTGAATGGTTGCTTCCGTATTGCTAAAACCTAAAAATTGGAGGACAAAACCAAGAATGAATACGCCTAGGCCAGAAAATACTTTTTGAAACAATCCCGGGCCAGCAAGAAATAAACCTTCATCTCTTCTTCCGGTTTTTTTCTGAGAATCTTCAACTACGTCAAAAACCATTGAAATTAAGATTACCCAACCCATTACGGATAAAACGTCAGTGACACACTGATGAGAAATCATAATCCACCAGAGTGCATTTGATCCATTGCTAGGGAAAGTTTGAGCTTCAAAAAGAGGATCTATCAATCTCAATACAAAAGGAATATACGAAATAAGTACTGTTGCTGATAAAGCAAAAAGTGCAATGTTCTTTTTTTCTCTACCCTGTGATATTACAACTGCAATAATTGCACCAATGATTGCAGAAACGCCTCCCGCCAAAGGGAATACCGAAATATCTGAAGGAGTCCATTCCCAAAAATAAATACTTATGTAATTACCTACGCCGGTATTGAGGCCTAGAAATAACGCATATAGACAACCTCCAAAAAAAATCATAAGCCAAGACTTATTGGATAATGTTTCTATTACTTCTCTAAAGACTTGTTTTATATCAACATTTAAATTGTCAGAGACAACATGAAGATCGTTTATATGTTTATGAGTGCTTGAAGCCGCAACAAAGCCAAGCACTAAGGTAAGAAAGCCAGCAAAATATGCTAATTTTTCATATCCTTCAGGATTGAGATATGCTCTAGATCCCATATATCCTGATGTTTCAGGAAGGAAAAACTCTAACATTACAAAGCCCACAAGAATCGCTCCTCCATATCCAAAAAACAAGCCCATCGCATTTAAAGTATTTCGGCGATCGTAATCTTTAGTAAGTTCTGGGCCTAAAGCAGCCCTAGGTGTTTCAAAGAATGTAATTGCTAGTCTTATACAGACCGTTAATGTTAATAATTTTAAAAACAGATAAGATTGATCATAAGATGAAGGTGGAACAAATAGTAACCAGATACAAAATGCTAAAGGGAAAATGCTTGCATAAATGAAAGGATGTCTTCTGCCTAGTTTTGATTTAAATCTGTCAGACCAAACACCCACCAGAGGATCTGAAATGGCATCAAAAAAAAGAGAAACTCCAAGAGCAATAGATGCCAAATAAGGTTCTAGGCCTAGAACTTGATTGTAATAAAGTAATACCCAAGTCCCGAAAATTACATTTTTAATTCCGACAACTCCGGAACCAGCTGAATGTAAAAAAAGTGTTACATTCGAAACATCGATGTTCTTATTTTCTGACATTTAAAAAATTTTAAAAATAATATACTCTAGATGAAAGCAATTATGCACTAATACTAGGGGTGAAAACATGGGAGTTCTAAATAATAAAGTAGCAATAATAACTGGAGCAGGTAGAGGCATAGGTATGGAAACAGCTCTATTATTTGCTAAGGAAGGTGCCAAAGTTGTAGTCAATGATTTAGGCGCTAATCCTGATGGCTCTGGTCATGAAAAAATAGCTGATGAAGTTGTAGCTGAAATTAAAACTCAAGGTGGAGATGCAGTTGCAAATTACGATTCAGTAGATTCCTACGAAGGTGGTATGAATATCTTTAACACAGCGATGGATGCTTTTGGTGCAGTAGACATTATTATCAATAATGCTGGAATTTTAAGAGATAAAACTTTATTTAATATGGAAGAGTCTGATTGGGATGCAATCATGGCCGTGCACTTAAAAGGACACTTCAACTGTACTCAACCATTTGTTAGATACATAAGAGAAACCAATAGATTGAATTGCAGAATCATAAATATGTCTTCAGTTTCCGGTCTTATTGGAAACTTTGGACAAACAAACTATGGAGCAGCCAAAGCAGGTATTGCTGGCTTTAGTAGATCATTGTCTATGGAAATGGCTAAATATAAATGTACTGTTAATACAATTTCACCAGGAGCAGCAACAAGACTAACAATTGATTTAATGAAAGCAGCGGGTAGAGACGTTGATCCTGACGATTGGAGTCAAGGACCGCAACAAATTGCTCCTATCATTGCCTGGATATGTTCTGATGAAGCAAGTGAAATCACTAATCAGATATTTCATGTATCTTCAGGAACAGTTGGAATTATGCAACAACCAGCGGTAATAAAATCCTTTCAAAGTGATGAGCTTTGGTCAATGGACCAGTTAAATCAAGTAATGCCAGCTCTAATTGAGGCGAAAAAAACTCACGACAAGGAAGTTGAGGAAAAAGGAAAACCCTCTTAACTAGGCTTCAGCTTTATAAATTGATTTTTTAGTCTGAGATAAGACGTTTTTAAGCATCGGCATAAAAGTTTCAATAGGAAGACTCTCATACTCTGGATCAAATGAGTTTTGATCGTATTTGGCACAAAACTCTACGCAATCTTTCCAATGTTCACTGTCCTTAAATTTATCACGCATATGTCTGTCAAGACCAAGGAAATGAAAAAAGTAGTAACCTTGGAAAATTCCATGATGCTTCAAAATCCAATAGTTTTTTTCTGAAATATAAGGCTCCAATAAAGTAGCTGCAAAATCTGCATGATTCGCAGGGGCTAAAATATCACCAATGTCATGCAAAAGTGCACAAACAACATATTCTTCGTCTCTACCATCTCGATAAGCTCTGGAGGCTGTTTGCAAACAATGCTCATATCTGTCTACTGCGAAACCTCCAAAATCGTCTTTTAACATATTAAGGTGTTCGATTATTCTTTCTGGAAGGTTCTCTGAATGAACCATCGCTGCTTCTACTATAGGCACATAGTCTTCTTGAGTACCTTGAGTCATTTTGGTAAATGTTGCTTTTTTCATATAGCTATTTTCTCTAAATTTTATTCTTCATTCAAATCTTTTTATGCAAATAATTCTCATTGTTATCTTATTTCTCATCAAGAGGAAAAACATTTTAAGCTGATAAAATATGAGAAAAAGGAGATCAAAATGCAAAACGAATTAGATCTGAAACAAGTTTGTACAACTTTAAATGAAATTATGGAGTATGAATTAGCAGGTGTAGTTAGATACACTCACTCTGCATTGATGGTGGTTGGACCTCACAGAATACCTATTGTGAACTTTCTGCAAGAACAAGCTAATGAGTCTCTTCAACACGCTCAGCAAGCTGGAGAACTTCTTACTGGCCTTGACGGACATCCCAGTCAAAAAATAGCTAAAATCGTCGAAACCAATAATCATTCTATAAAAGATATTTTGGAAGAAAGTTTAGAACACGAACTGCATGCTTTAAGTTTATACAAAAAACTTCTCACAATGGTTGAGGGAGCTTCTATATATTTAGAGGAATATACTAGAGATTTAATCGGTCAGGAGGAGCAACATCAGCTTGAATTAAGAAAAATGTTGAAAGACTTTAGTTAGAACCCTGAAGTTTTCTTTTATACCAATCCAAATAAGTTCCAATAACGGAAGAAAACTCTTTCGTTTCGGAAAGATTCATTAAATGATCAAATGTTTTTGGGTAATCTGTGACAAAGTTTTCTGAAACAAGATTAAAGCCTTTTTCTTTTAAATCATCTACATAATGACCTTCTCTCAAAAATTGAGAAAAATCACAAAAAAATGATATGTCTACAATGGTTAGATGATCAAAGCCGATAAATTTAGAATTTTTTAAAGACTCTTCGATTCCATTGAGGAAAAATTCATAAGCTGATTTCATTCTTTGATACAAAGCTTCGTTCATATTATTGAGGCCAAATAAGTATTCTTGATGCTCTCGAGAAAAAACAAGACCTGAGTCTAAGAAACTGTCTACCCTTGACGCTTCAAAGGCATCTTTTCCATACAAATTATTAATATCATCTTGTCTCGCAATCGCTCTTAAAATACTATTAGATTCAAATATTCCTATTTTTCCATCAGGGCTAAACGCTGCTGGAACAGTCCCAAAAGGAATTAATTTTATAAAGTCATCGGTTTTATATAAAGATGAACTAAACCCCCGTTTACCAGTTCTTTCAAATTGTTTTAATTCTTTTTTATCAGAATCTGATAATTTTTTTGGTTCAGAATCCCAAAGCCAATTGGGAATTTCAGAAGGCTTATCGCCAATAACTTCAATTCTTATTCCAGCAATCTTTGCAGCTATCTCCGCTTTCCAAACTCTTGGATTGGGTAAATAAGAAAAGATTTTGAGTCCCTTTCTCATAGACCCAATTTAAATCAATGAGGCGAACCTTACCCACATCCAAATTACAATCAACCAACTTGGTAACCATAACAAAGCTCTTAGGGGCATGTCTCCAATAAAGCCATTAATAAAGATGTGATACAAGGAATGTGCAACTCTTAGACCTACAAACCAATATGCTAAAAGTACGAAATATGCATCTACTTTACCTGTGACATACAAAACAACACAAATAGCGTAAAACAAGATAGGAAATTCAAAGAGATTTATCAAATTTCTGTCTGCTTGTTTAGTTATTTGTGCTGCAGATGCTGGCAAAGGTATTTTCATCAGTTCACTTCCGGTATGACTTTTATCTACCAGTACGTTTTTAAATCTAATCAACGTGCTTAACAAAAATACTGATGCAGTAAGCAAAACCATGTAATACATAGGTATAAATATCTCAGCGTTCATTTATTTCTCCCAAAATTATTTATTCTTTATCTTGTTCTCGAACTCTTAATTTTTCAAGGCTTAATTTGTCTTTTAGACTCATTAAATATGCTGCTCCTGCAAGAATAATTACTGCAGCAGCTTCAGCGATAATCATCAAAGCATCCATTTCTTTATTTTGCATGACTATCAAACGGCATAAAGCAGTGATTGCAATAATAATTGGCAAAGTTACAGGTATCCTCGAAGTTGAATAAAAAGCTCCAACCATGCCTAATATCTCTGCATAAATAAATAGCATAAATAAATCAGGCAAAGTAATTTGTCTTGCTAAAAACATCTCATAGCAATACAAAGCTGCAGCAATGCAAGTTGATATTCCGATAATCGCTAGTAAAACTTTTTCACTGGCGATAGTGGTCCAATGCAGTCCCTTATTAACTGATTTGTCATTAAGTTTCTCAAACATAAATTAAGTTTATCGAGTTCTAAACTTCTAGCAAATAAAAATTATATTGAATTATTATTTTTAAAAATTTATCAAGTACTAAAACTAAGGCATTTAAAATGATGATATGTATGAAAAAGCGATTGAAGATAAATCAAACTTCATTCAAAAAGGATTGAAAGATTATTCTTCACAAAGAAATTACGATTTTGGTACCAAATCTAGAGAAAACACATCAAATTTATCAAAGTACATCTCTCACAGAATTATTAACGAATACGATCTTGTAAGAGAAATTCTTTCTCAATACAATCTTCAAAAAGTAGATAAATTCATACAAGAGGTCTTTTGGCGAGTTTATTGGAAAGGTTGGCTAGAACATAGGCCAGAAGTTTGGAGGGATTTTGTAGACTCCGACCCAACTTACTCTGCAGAAGAATATCAGAAAGCAATAAATGGAGAGACTGGAATCGAGTGTTTCGATGATTGGGTTAAAGAATTAAAATCAGAAAACTACTTACACAATCACACTAGAATGTGGTTTGCGAGTATTTGGATATTTACTTTAAATTTACCATGGGAGCTTGGTGCTAGATTTTTCATGAAACATTTGTTTGATGGAGATGCTGCATCAAATACTTTGAGTTGGAGGTGGGTAGCAGGGATTCAGACACAAGGTAAAAATTACTTAGCACGGGAATCTAATATAAGAAAATTTACAAATCAGCGATATACGAATACTTCTCTCAATGAAAACGCCCTGCCCCTAGAAAATCCTAAAATTTACTCTTTACAGGAAGTTAGGCACTTACACACCAGACAAAAATATAAAAATTTAGTTTTATTTGAGACTGATCTAAATGTTAAAGAACGTTATTCTTTTTTTAAAAATTACGAAAATATTTTTTTGGTATTACTTGATAATAAAAATAGAAACATAAAGTTAGATGAAAAAGTCCTTAATTTTAAGAGAACACTGCAAGAGGCTTTTGCAAATGAAATATCTAACTCCCAAATAATTGATGAAGATACTTTCATTTCATTAAATGACAAATTTGATGTCTTGTACCCATCTATTGGAGAAAATATGGATTTCTTGGATCGAGAATTTAAAGATATTGATAAATTGCATTTTATAGGTTTAAAAGAGGATATTTATTGTTGGCAATTCTCGAAAAAAGGTTTTTTTAATTTTAAAAAAAATATACCCGAAGTGATTAATTACTTACTTCATGAAAATGATTTATTTAATTAAATAAGTAATTTTCTTTTATTCTTTGATAGTATTTTTTTATGTATACAAAAAAATATTCCCAAGACATCAAGATTAATAATCCAGACAAATATAATTTGACTGAAAATATAGTTTGGTCTTCTCCACAAGGTTTTGACTTAACAATGGATATATATTCTCCAAAAAATATCTCTGTACTTTGCCCTGTCGTGGTGATGTTTCATGGCGGGGGTTTTTTAATAAGAAGAAAAGAAATACTCAACAACATGGCTCAATACATTGCATCCAATCATAATTATGTAGTCTGTAATGTAAATTACCGATTACTTAGAGATCAAAGCAATACTGTTCTCTTCAATGATTTAATTGGAGATGCTTTTGGCTCCATTTTATGGATTAAAGAAAATATTCATAAATATAATGGCGATAAAGAAAAAATTGGAATTACAGGTGATAGTGCGGGAGCCTACATCTGCGCCATGATCTTGAATCTTGGAAATAAAATAGGCAAAAAAGAAGATTTTGAGAAAGACTATGCTTTTGAGCCTACGTATCTTCCTGAAGATTTGTCTTTAGAAGAAGTTTCAAATGAAAATCTCTTAGATGTGAAAGCAGCTGTTTTAAGCTATGGGGGTTATGATTTTTATAAATTTGCACTTCAAAATGCAGAAACTTACAAAAATATTTTTTGGTGGCTTGCACTATCTAAACCCAGAGGAGTTCTAGGAGATAAATTTAACCCTATTGATCATCCTGAGATATATAAGGCTATTTCTCCTATTTACAATATTCCAGATGTATCCAAACGAAAATTACCTCCTCAGCTCTTAACCGCAGCAACTAGAGATAGGATAACGCCTGTTAGAATGATAAAAGAATACGGAAAAGCTTTAGAAGAAAAAAATCAAGAGTTTGAATTCTGGGAACACATAAATAGAAATCATGCTTATCTAGATTCAGGAAAAACATTAATAGCTGGTAATGATTTTATAAGAGATGGAGTACCAGCCTTAAAAGTAATGATGGATTTTTTTGCTAAACATCTTTAAGAATTTAATTCTAAATTTTTTATTTACAATTTTTTATTTCGAATTAAAATAATTTTAAATCGTAATTTGATCCTATTGCCGCGATTTAAAAGAAAGAGCTAAAACGGAACCTTAAAATTCCCAGGATTTAACTTTAATAAAACGGAGTTTCCTATGTTTATCTGCTTCAAAGTTGGTGGAAATAAACCTTATGAGTGGAAGTAGTTGAACTAATTTTTTGAAGGGAACATCTTTTCTCTCCCAAAAAAATAGATGTTCCCTTCTTCTTATTCTAAAAAACTTATTGCATCTAGATGCAAAGCTTGCCAGCCTGATCTTTCTGCCATAACAGCAAACATTTCGTCACCTCGCTCTGTTCTTTCAACAATCATGGCAGACATAACTGCCATTAAAAATCCTACGAAAGAACCTCGTCGATAATCATTCCATGCCTGTTCGAAAGAATAATTATCATTAACCTCAAGTAAAGCATGATATTCCTTAACTAATTCTTCTTCTGCGCCAGCTCTATCATTTGGATCTAGAAAACTTGTTGAGATACAGTATGCAACATCATTAAGAGGAAGCCCCACTGCTGCAGTTTGCCAATCTAAGAGTATTGCTCTGTTGTTTTTGTCAGTAAATAAAATATTGTCGAGCCTTAAATCTCCTTGAACCAAGGTCATAGGGCCCTCTCTCACTTCAGAATATTTGTCATAATTTGCTATTAATGCATCTCCCATCTCAAAAATATCTTCACTAATTCTTCCTTGATATCTATTTTTCCATTCTGGGTAAACAGCGGGAAGTAAATTAGCAACGAACTCTTTTCTTTCCTCGCTAACGCCATAAGTAAGCCAAGAATAAGATAAAAGTTTCTCATCGTTCCAATAACTTTTATGTAAGGCTGCAGCTTCCTTTAGAACTTGAAAAACTTGTTTTGATGTACAACCATCCATTTGCGGAATTTGCTGAGCAGGATACATATCTTCCAAAAGTAATATTCCGTCGTTTGAATTAGAATCAAAATCTGAAAAATACAATTTTGGTACTCTGGCCAAACATTTATCAGATAAATATTTATAAAAAGAGGTTTCTATTTCATATAAATGAAGATTTCTTGCTGTATCTCTACTAGATATATCAGCAGCAGGACACTTAGCTATAAATGATGATGGCAAATTTTGATTTTCTTTCCAATCTAATGCCACTCTATAACAATCGCCAACTTGACCTGAACCAACCGGTTTAAAGAAAAAATCGTTTAATTTAGATTCTGACTGATTAAATATCTTAGCTATAAATTTTTTTGAAAATTTATCTGGATGATCAATCATAGGATTTTTAAATTTTTTATAATTCTTTGAAAATTTATTACAATAATTTTTTAGATATGAAAATTTTACTTATTTTTTTAGTTTTTTTTCTAATTTCTTGTTCGGAGAATGTTTTAGATAAAAAATATACTTACTCAGAGGAACAGAATTTATTTTTAGAAACTCTTGGATGGGCAGGCTTTGAGCCATCTTTCATTGAAACTACTACTCTTAAAGAAAACCTCCATGTGATTTTTGGTTACGGCGGAAATATTCTTGTATCAATCGGAAAAGACGGGACCTTAATTGTTGACAGTCAATTTCCAGATAGCTCTCCTGTTATTTTGAGAAAAATAAAAGAATTAGGCGGGGAAAAGGTAGATTTTGTCATAAATACTCATTTTCATTTTGATCATGCTGAAGGAAACAGAGCATATGGTCCAATGGGAGCTGATATATATGCTCATGAAAATACCCTTGATTACTTTAGGAAAGGAGCATACATAAATCTTGTTGATATTGGATGGCTTCAACAACCTTATGAAAAAGATGCTATTCCTAATATCCTCTACAAAGAAAAGCTAACCCTTGAAATTAATGATCATGTGGTGGATGTTATGCATTTTGGTCCTGCCCATACGACTGGTGATAGCATCATCTTTTTTAAAGAAGCAAATGTAATCCACCTAGGAGACATTGGTAATCTTGATAACGCTCCATTTATAGATGTTGATAATGGAGGGACAATTGATGGAATGATTTTTACTCTTGAGAAAGTTCTAAATTTAGTAAATGATGAAACTATAATCATTCCAGGACATGGAAAGTTATCAGATAAAAAAGAAATTAAAATTTATTTAAATGATCTTATAGAAGTGAGATCAAAGATTAGGAAGCTAATAAGCGAAGGAAAATCACTCGAAGAAGTTCAAGAGATAAATCCTGCATTAATACATTTTCCAGTTGGTCCTGAATTATTAAATGATAGAGTATTCACATCCCTGCAAAAAAAATAAGAAAAAGTATATTTTAAGGATTTTTAATTTCTTTCCAAAGAATTCCTAATCCAAAAAAAGCAGGTAGATAACACAGCGCTGTAAAAATGATAATTTGTCCAATTAATGGAGATTCCCTAAATATTTGAAATGCTGGAAAATCAATTAAGTCGGTTATCAATCTAACGAAAATCAAAATAAAAAGCATGGATGCGCTCCTTAAATAAATTGCAAAAAGAAATGCGAGACCTATTGCAAGATTTCTTGCAACAAATAGAGTGGATCCCAAGCTAAGAAACATATCGCCAGCTCCTTCAAAAAACTCTGGGTTCAATAATGCAATTAAAGGACCAAAAAACATGGGTGATATCAATAAAAATAAAATAAAAGACAGAGACCATGTGAAAGTAATTTTATTTTTTGATAAAGCCATATCTATTAACATTTGGTGGAGCTAGGCGGGATCGAACCGCCGACCTCTTGCATGCCATGCAAGCGCTCTCCCAGCTGAGCTATAGCCCCATTAATTTCTTTGGGTACAATCAAAGTAAGAATAAGAATTTACACTGATTGCTTTATTATCCCAAACGTTTTTGTTCAAAGAAGACTGAAAGGTTTTTTTATCAATCACAAGTTTATTTTCAATAGCAAAAGTTCTTTTATTCCCTTTGAAGTACCTACCTTCATATACTCTGAGTTTATTTTTCAATCTATAGGGAATTGCTTCTGAACCAAAAAAAATAGTTTTTGCTTTAAGATTTATATCAATCACTTCAGTATCATTTGAAGCTTTATCTTTACCCTCAATTCCAACCAAGGTTACATCACAATCTAAAATGATGTTTCTTGAAAATGCCTGATTAGAAAAAAAGATACTTACCAAAAGTAACTTAAGAAGAAAAACTGCTGCCGGCTTCATAAAAGATTTCAATGTTATCGTCTATGAAATCATTATCAAGTTTATTTAGTTTTAAAAAATGATTAATGAAGCCAGTATTTTTTAATGGATTTGATCCAGTTATAAATAATTTTTTAGCTGACAATAAATTACAAGCAATCATTGTATTTTTTAATCTCATACTTAAAGTAAGTAAGCCAAAAAACTTTACCTCTTCTGCAGTAAGAATAGCAATGTCTGCTTTGATATCGTTATTTTTGATAATTTTTTTATTTACGACATGACCTTCATGGAAAACAGCAAAACCATCTTCATTCAAAATGTGTAAACAATGAGCTGTTGTGTTGTAAGGAAATCCCGCGGGATAAGCTCTAACTTCCAAATTGCCAATTAAATTAGATGATGAAAGTTCAAAGATTTTATTTCTAAGATTTTTTTTTAATAAAATTGATTTGACCTGAGATGAACACCAAATATTTGCTTTTGAAAATTCTTTTAAAGTATTTAAATGAAGATGATCTTCAAAAGGAGCAGTAATAATAATATTTTTAACTTGAGAAATTTCATCTTCTGTTAAATGTGATTTTTTTTCTTTTTTTCTCTGTAAAATCCAACCTTTTCCGTTGACTAAAGCAAAATCAAACCATGGATCTATTAGAAGAGCTTCGTTACCCTCCTCAATAAACCAAGATTGATAGTCGTCTGCTTTTTTTACTTTCATAAATCTTTAAATTAGAGGTATTCTATCTTTTTTGAGGGGAAAAAATGATAAATGGATACTGTGATGAAAAATTCTCTTCCGCAAGAGAGTTATTTGAAAATAATCTAATTTCAGGTTTTGAGAGAGGAGCTGCCATTACCGTTGAAATAGAAGGAGAAACAGTTGTAGATCTTTGGGGTGGGACAGATTCTGAAGAAGAAAATACAACTTGGAAGGAAGATACGATCGTTAATGTCTTTTCTACAACCAAGGGTTTAGCGGCAGTTTGCCTCTTGCAGTTAATTGAAGAAGGCAAAGTTAATTTAGACGATCCAGTTGCTAAATATTGGCCTGAATTTTCTCAGGAAGGTAAAGACAAAATACCAGTCAGATATTTGTTTTGTCATAAATCTGGCTTGTGTGGAGTAACTACACCTTTACCTGATGATGCATATTATAACTGGGATGTAATGGTGAGTGCTTTGGCTGCTCAAAAACCTCAATGGGAACCTGGCACAAGACACGGCTACCATGCCTTAACTTATGGTCACTTAATTGGAGAGATGGTAAGAAGAGTCTCAGGTCAAACTATTGGGCAATACTTTAATGAAAAAATTGCAGAGCCTTTAAATTTAGATTTCTGGATTGGTTTGCCAGATGAACAATTTGATAAAGTTACTGATATTCAGCCTAGTATATTTCCTTTGTGGACTAGAATGATTTCTCCTTTTTTTAAAATGATACCTAAAAGTTTTCTTAGAGGAGATATTGCTCTGATTAAAGATTTCTATGATCCTACGACTATTGCAGGCTCTGCATTTAATAATCCCAAAATGGAGATTAAAAATCCTTTTTATGCAAATACTAGAGAATGGCGTAAAGCCGAAATTCCAGCTGCAAATGGTCATGGCAGTGCAAGATCGATAGCAAAATTCTATGGAGTTTTGTCCAATGGCGGAAATCGCGATGGCGTGCATTTATTAAGTCCAGAAATAATTGATGTAGCACGTCAAACAGAATCCGAAGGTGCTGACTTAGTTTTGGCCAATCTACAAACTCGTTTTGGATTGGGGTTTATGCTTGGCTCCAAAGACATCTCAATGGGTCCCGCTAAAGGTGCTTTCGGCCATGGAGGGGCCGGAGGTTCTTTAGGTTTTGGAGATCCAGATAATCATGTTTCAATAGGGTTTGTGATGAATCAAATGCATCCTGGAATAACTGCATGGGAAACTGCAACTTCATTTATAGAAAAAGTATATGAGAGTAAGTGAGAATTTATCTAAAAACGGTATTGGAGTAGAAGTTACTGACTTTTCTTTAAGCGATTTAACCGAAGAAAATATATCTTTTTTAAGATCCAAATGGGTAGAGTATGGATTGATAGTCTTTCCTAAGCTACCTCTGTCTCACGATGAATTTAAAGACTTTGCTTTAAGCTTTGGCGACTTTGGAGATGATCCGTTTATCTCTTCTCTTCCAGATTACCCAAATATTGCTGAAATAAAAAGAAGTGCTAATGAAAAAGCTACACCTTTTGGAGGAACATGGCATTCTGATTGGTCTTTCATGAAAGAACCCCCTTCCGCGACATTATTGCATTCAAAAATTATTCCTCCAGTAGGAGGAAATACTTTGTTTGCTAACACAGAAAGATCTTTTGCTGCTCTTCCTGAAGAAATGAAAAATAAATTAAGGAATCTCAAAGTAATCCATTCTGCAAAAATTCCCTATGCTGATGATGGTTTTTATGCTCTTGAAAAAGAAGAACGCTCAATGAAAATCCTTCCGTCCAAAAAAGCCAAAGCTACCTTCTCTCATCCAATGGTCAAAATTCACCCTGAAACCAATAAAGAATGTTTGTTTATTAATCCTGTGTATACCATCAATGTTGAAGGTTTCTCAGAAGATGAGTCACAGCAGCTTTTATGGGAGCTTTATGAACATATGATTAAAGATCAGTTTGTTTATGAGCATGTATGGAATGATGACATGTTAATCATGTGGGACAATCGAACGGTTATGCATCAAGCAACAGGTGGTTACGACGGTTATGACAGATTACTGCATCGCATAACACTTGCTGCAGTTTAAATACTAATTACCCGTTTCTAGATATCTCAAATCTTCTGTTGATAGCTCAATGTTTGTTGCATTAATACAACTATCCAGCTCGAAAAAATTTCTTGGCCCAACTAAAGGGTAAGCAGATATTTCAAGGTTTACTACATAAGAAAGAGCTATTTGGATTGGTTGACAACCCTTTTCTTTAGCTAATTCAATAGCCCTATCTCTTCGAGCAAGATTAAGCTCATCATGCCAAACTCTTTTTTCTTCTTCATCAGTGGGATTAGCAAAATGTTCATTTGCGGCAAATTCAACTTTGTTGACAAAGAAACCTCTTGCTTGAGAGGACCAAGGAAATAGATGAATATTGTTGTCTTTAAGATATTTCAGATAAGACTCATCACAAGAAAAGCAGCCAGGCCATACAGGTTCAATCATTCTAGCTAAACTAAAATTATTACTTAAGACTTTGAAGCCAGCTTTTTGTTGTTCATGTGCATAGTCATTTGCCGACTTAAAACGCTCTAGTTCCCAATTAGATGCGCCTAATACATCTATTAATCCTTCTTTTTTACAATCATTCAGAGCATCTATAAATTCAGTTACAGGAACGTCAAGGTTATCTCGATGCAGGCAGTAAATATCTAATTTATCGATATTACCCCTTGAAAGAGATTCTTCAATTTGAGGTCTGATTTTATCTGGGAAACAATCTGGAGTGTGTGCGCCTTTACCCAAAACAACTACATCTGTTAAGTTTCTTGAGTTTATCCAATCACCTAAGTATTTGTCACTCAATCCATGATTGTAAATATAAGCAGTATCAAAAACTTTGCCGCCTTTGCTGTAGAAATAATCAAACATGGCAAACGCGTGAACTTCATTTATTTGGTTATCACAGCCAAAAACTATTGGAGAAATTTCTTTTTTCAATTCAGGAATTTTTATTGAATTTAAGTCTTTTGATGGTTTAGAAAAAACTGAACTTTTTAGTGAAGACGTATTTATTGAGTTAGCAGGATAATCTACGCCTAATTCGTTTAGCCATTTATCAAGCCAAATCGAATTACTTAAAGAATCTGCATGAGACATAAATGTAGATTCAATTTTTCCTGCCTTAATACAAGAACTTGCTTCATCAATTTCTCTGGTAAATAAACCCACATCATCGATTACTTCGATTACTTTCTCTTGATTATCTTCTAAAATTTTAATTTCTGCTTTTTGTCCTTGAAATTGACCGCAATGCCATGGCTCTTTAACGAAAATGTGTTTGTCACCAGATGAAATTCTTAAAGAATTTTCGTATTCTTCATTAATTGCTGATTTGATTGAAGCTTTAATTTTTGAACCAAATTCAAGCTCTGCTTTTGCGTTTAAATCGATATTATTCGAAGATAGTTCTCCAGAAGCAGATATTTTAAGAGGATCCGCAAAAGTATTTTTAACTAAACTGCCTGCAATCAATCTAGCCATAGATAATGGATAGCAACCTATATCCAAAATTGATCCCCCACCTAATTCTGGGTTTTTGAGTCGATGTTTTTCATCAACATCGGCAGAAAAGCCAAAAGAAGATTCTATCAACACTTCTTGGCCAGAAAATTCTTGCTTAACCAATTCAAGCATTTTATGAGTAAGTGGGTGACATCTATACATAAATGCTTCCATAAAAAATAGATTAAGCCTCCTCGCTTCATTAAGCAGAATCATCGCCTCAGTTGAATTCATCGTCATTGGTTTTTCACAAAGAAGATGTTTGCCGCATCTGAGAGTTTTTAGACTCAAATCAAAATGGCTGCTATGAGGAGTACCAATATAGATAGCATCTATTGCAGAATCTTTCAGTAAAGCATCGTATGAATCGTATGTAGCTACACCGTATTTATCAGAAAAATGTTTTAGATTTTTAGAGGATCTGCTTGCAACAGCTACCAATTCACCTTTTTTAGAATATCTAATGGAGTCGCAAAAAGCTTTAGAAATTGTTCCTGTACTGATAACTCCCCACTTAACCAATTTTTCTTGCCTCAATATTGATAAGTAATTCTTTATGATATTCAGAATTAATCGGATAAAAATACATTAAGAAGATAGAAATAGCGATACCTGATGCAGGAATTAAAGACATAATATCTTTCAAACCAGAAAGAGTTTCAGGAGTTTGAACTTCGTTTGGAGTAAAGTTAATTGAGGTTAATAAAACTCCTAGTATTAAAGCAGCAACTGCAATGGATGATTTTTGAGCAAATGTCATAAATCCATATAAAGAGGATTCACTTCTGATTCCTGATTTCCACTCACCGTATTCAATGGTATCAGGCAACATTGACCAAAATAAAACACCTCCCGCTCCTGAGGCAATACCGATCAAACAAACTATGATAATCAATTCTTGTAGTGAGTTGATTTGATAATAATAAAATAATGCAAATGCAAGAAGTAGTAAGGACATCGAAATTTGCCATGTATTTCTTTTACCAATTTTTAAAGATACGTATGACCAAAGAGGTATTGATGCAAAACTACTAAGCCCACTTAGACCTAGAACCAATCCTTGATAGTTATGCAAGTCCAAAGCATATTTGATGTAATAAATTAAATTTTTATTAAACATTATCGTGGTAGAGCCTAAGATTAGGATTGAAGAAAAGACTATCCAAAAGGGATAATTTTTTAAAATCGATAAAACTAGTTTAGATATCGAAGGATAAGTTTCTTTAACTTCATTTGTAGAAGATTCATTAACAGATGCATATGTAACATAGAGAATAATGATGGCAAAAAAAGCAGCAAAGCATGATAAATAAATTATCCCAAGGGATTCGTCATTTTGACCAAAGTAATTAATTATTGGAAAACCCAAAGATGACATCAACAGAGTTCCAAATGAAGCTCCGATCATTCTTGCTGTAGTCAACTTTGTTCTTTCTTCGCTATCTGAAGTTATTCGTGGGGTTAAAGAAGAATAAGGAACGCTGACAATCGTAAAACATGTTCGATGAAAAACGTTAACAAGTAATAAACATAAAAACAGGGATAGTCCCGTAAAAGGAGGCACCCAAAATAATAAAACAAAAGATAGACCTAAAGGAACCGTCCCAAAAAAAATATATGGTCGATATTTACCTCTCTTGGAAGATGTTCTTTCTGCTAAGTAGCCCATGAATGGATCAGTAACCGCATCCCAGGCAATTCCAAGAGCATATATCCAACCAGCTAAATATGGACTGATGCCCACAATATCTGTGTAGAAATATAAGAGGTAAAGACCAACTCCTGACCAATAAAAGCAAATAGCAATATCGCCGACTCCATAGCCGATTCTTTGGCTATTGGATAATGGGCTCAATTACTTAAAGATTCTATGATTTCTTTTTTGTGTTCGCCCAAAGCTGGAGCAGGTTTCCCATTGAACATTTCATTGCCATCAAATTTGGTAGGATACCTTAAAGCTCGAACCTTACCTTGCGAAGCACTATTTATAAACTGAAAAAGATTGTTTGCCTCAATTTGAGGGTGAGTCATCAATTCATCTAAAGAAATTGTTTTAGAGCAAGGTACGTCTTCATTCTGTAATTTTTGAAGAGCGTCATCAACTGTTAAGGATTCAAAAAGTGTTAAAGATTTTACTAACTCAACCATATTTTCACTTCTGGCAAAGGCGTTATTGAACCTTTCGTCTTCAATGTACTCTGGCAATCCTAGAGCTTTAAAGATACCAAACCATTGAGCATCGGATAAAGCTGCAATAGAAAGAAATCCGTCTTTGCATTTATATAGACTATAAGACTTAGTTAAAGGTGGTAACGTTACCACGTCATCATCCAGCAAAGTATGATTCATCATGCCATCCGGCCAAAGAAAAAAAACTGCTGAATCAATCATTGATAAATTCAATCGATCAGCAATACCAGTTCTTTCTCTTTTAAAAAGTGCAGAAGATAAAGACTGACAAACTGTATATGCGGTGATTTTGTCGCACAAAAGAGTTTTTATATATGATGGTTCGTCAAGATCCGATTGAATGTCTGTTGCTCCTGCCATGGCCTGTACGACATGATCATACGCAGGTGCAGTTGAAAAAGGACCTGAATCACCAAAACCATTTATGGAAGCATAAATCAATTTATCATTTAACTTTTTACAATCACTCTCCCCAAGGCCTATTTTGTCCATGACGCCAGGCCTGAAGTTATTGATTAAAATGTCTGCATTTGAAATTAGTTTTTTAACTATTTCTAAGTCATCTTTCTCCTTTAAATTTAAATCAATAGATCTTTTGCCTCTATTGCAGTTTGCAAATAATGCAGACACCCCACCTTTTTGCGTTCCCAAGTAGCGCATTGGATCTCCAATACCAGATTGCTCAATTTTGATAACTTCAGCGCCTTGATCAGCCATCATCATTGTAGCCAAAGAGGCTGTAACGATTGTTGAAATTTCAACAATTTTTATTCCTTCTAAAGGTTTGTTATAACTCATTCTCTCTCTCCCAAAAAATTATCTATAATTAAGATACTTCGTCTCGTAGACATATTCAATGGGAGAAATAATGAATAATTTAAAAGAATTATCAGAACTTGCATGGCAAGGAGAATTAGATACTAAATTTGAGCATCATCCAGTACACACATTCTATGAAGGTTCCACTGAGCTTGCTGAGAACTTATTAGGCCTCAAGGGGATTGGAGGATTTTATGTTTTAGATACAAACGATGGGCTAGTAATGATAGATGCTGGAAGTCACTTAGATATAGATTCTGCATATGAAGAAATAAAGAAATGGAGACCCAAAGGAAATGTCAAAGCTGCTGTTTTCACTCACCATCATGTAGATCATATATTTGCGACTAAAAAATTTGATGAAGATGCCGATAAATCCAATCAAAAAAGACCGGTAGTTTATAGTCATAAATTATTACCTGATCATTTTGATAGATACAAAAAAACACTTGGATGGAATACCGCAATAAATAAAAGACAATTTGCGATTAATGTTCCTCATTTCAAATGGCCAGAAGAATACCGCTATCCGGATATAACCTTTGAAGATGAATATACTTTCGAAGTTGGAGATTGTACTTTTGAGCTCTTTCATGGTCGTGGTGAAACTGACGATCATGCCTGGGTGTATATCCCCGAAAGAAAAATTCTAGCTCCAGGAGATCTATTTATTTGGGCGGTACCAAATGGGGGCAATCCACAAAAAGTTCAAAGGTATATTAGTGATTGGTCAGATGCTTTGAAGTTGATGATGAGAAAGGAAGCAGAAATTATGATTCCAGGTCACGGTCTGCCCATATACGGAAAAGATAGAATTCAAGAAGCATTATCCACTACAGCAGACTTTTTAGAAGATATTGAAGAACAAACTCTTAAACTGATGAACCAAGGAAAATCCTTAAATGAAGTTTTTCATCAAGTAAAAATTTCATCTGAGATTCTAAATAAACCTTGGTTAAGACCTGTCTATGACGATCCTAAGTTTTTAATTAGAATGATTTGGAGACGCTACGGCGGATGGTGGGATGGTGAATACGATAGATTGTTACCGGAAAGCAGAGAAAATGAAGCTCAAGAATGGGTTGAGCTGAGTGGCGGAATCGATGCAATCATTAATAGAGCTTTAGATAATTTAACCAATAAAAAATATAAATTAGCAGCTCATTTAATTGAGGTTGCTTATTATGCTGATAAAAAAAATGAAAAACTGCACGAAGCTAGAAAAGAAATATACGCAGCCCTCTCTAAAGAACAAGATTCTTCAATGGCTAGGAATATTTTTAATCATGCAAACTTATCTTCTAATGAATTAAAAAGAGATTTGGCTTCAGAGGATTAAAGCTTCTCAAGTTCTTCTTGCGATAATTCTCGGGCTTCTTCTATGAGCATGATGGGTATGTCATCTCTGATTGGATATGCTAATTTTCCCTCTTTGCTAATCAATTCATCTCCGTGCAAAACGAGAGACGAGTGCGTTTTTGGGCAGACTAAAATTTCTAATAATTTTTGATTAATCATCCAGGGTGTATTCTATCCTTTTTAAAGAAGTTTCTTTGCCCAGTATAAACAAAAGTTCTGAAATTGAAGGTGCATTCTCTTTCCCCGTCAAAATAACTCTTAAGGGTTTACCCAATTGGGGGAACTTTAGATCATTAGCTTGCAAAAATTCTTTGATAAATTTTTCTATCGAGTTTTTTTCAAAATCTATCTGTTTTAATTGATGACTAAATTCAGAAAATAAGATTTTTTTATTCTTGTCAATTTTAAGCGCATCAAAATTAACTTGAGGGTCTTCAAAAAAATAAATTGAGTCTTCTGCAATTTGATTTAAAGAATTAGCTCCCTTCGCTAATAATGAGATTGCTAGATTTCCATTATTTATTTCACTGAAATCAATCTCTGAATTTTTTTTAACTTTTAATACTAATTCTTCAGCAGATAAAAAATTTAAATATTTATTGTTGTACCAATTTAACAAATCTTGAGAATATTTTGATGGAGAAGAATTCACATAACTTAAATCAAAGATTTTTTGAAGCTTTTCTAAAGAAAATATTTCTTCTTCTCCATAAGACCACCCCAATCTTACTAAGTAATTTATTAAGGCATCGCTCAGGTAGCCTTTCTTTTTATAATCCAGAATATCTTCTGCTCCATCTCTTTTGGAAAGTCTTTTGCCTGATTCAGCCAAAACCATTGGAAGATGAGCATATTTGGGAATTGTTGCGCCTAATGCCTTAAGAACATTGATTTGCTTAAGAGTATTAGTAATATGATCGTCTCCTCTAATTACCGTTGTGATTTTCATATCCTTGTCATCAACTGCAGCAGAAAAATTATATGTTGGAGAGCCGTCACTTCTAAGGATTATGAAGTCATCAAATTCTTTGTTATTTATAGCAATGTCACCCAAAATTAAGTCTTTAAATTTTGATTCTCCCTCTAAAGGAAATTTAAATCTTAAAACCATACCTTCTGAGAATTTGATATTTTTGTTTCTGTTCAGCCCGTTGTACTTAGGCTTTTGTTTTTTAGCTATTTGTTCTTCTCTCATTTTAGTAAGAGTTTCTTCGCTACAATCACAAGCATAGGCAAAACCTTTTTTATAAAGCTCAATTGCAAGTTCTTTATGTTTAACAATCCTTTTTGATTGATAGACGGGTTCAGCATCGAGTTTGATTTGCATCCAATCAAGAGAATTGAGAATAGAGTCTACATATTCGTCTTTGGAACGTTCTTGATCAGTATCCTCAAATCTTAAAAGAAACTTTCCTTTATTCGCTTTTGCAAATAAATAAGAAAATAATGCAGTTCTTGCCCCACCTATGTGTAAATGTCCTGTTGGGCTGGGAGCAAATCTAGTTATTTCCATGATCTATCTTTAAGGAATTTAGATAATTCTGATGCTGATTAAGATCATCTTCCGAAACTTTAATTTTAACTAAATTGAAATCGTTTGAGACATCATTAGAAAATCTTGATTGAAATTCTTTTGAAGAGTTTTCGTCAAATCCCAAATCTCTTTGCCCTCCAGTCATAGCAAGATATACATCAGCTAAAATTTCAGAATCAATCAAGGCACCATGATAGCTTCTGTCATAACCAGTTATTTGATATCTATCTGTTAAAACTTCGAGGCTATTTCTTTGACCTGGGTGTTTTTCTCTTGCGATTGACAAGGTATCGGTAATTTTATTTACGTGATCTTCAATTTTTATATCAAGATCAGCGAGTTTAAGTTCGTGATTTAAAAATCCGACATCGAACTCAGCATTATGAATTAGTAATTCTGAGTCTTTGATAAAGTCTAAAAATTCTTCATAAATTTCCTTAAATGACGGCTTATCAGACAAAAAATCATCTGATAATCCATGGATCTTGAAAGATGGTCCAACCGTTCTTTCTGGATTTAAGTAAACTTGATAAGAATTTTTTGTTAACTTTCTATTTACTAGTTCTACTCCAGCAATTTCAATAATTCTGTGATCGTTAGCAATATCTAAGCCGGTAGTTTCAGTATCAAGAACAACTTGTCTCATGTCAGCTCATCTATACCTTTATTTGCCAAAGCATCGGCAATATCGTTTTCTCTATGATTGCTATGTCCTTTTACCCAAAACCAACTTACTTCATGATGATTTGTCATTTTATCTAGCTCAATCCAAAGTTCTGAATTTTTTACCGGTTTCTTTGAGGCATTTTTCCAGCCATTTTTTTTCCAATTGATAATCCATTCAGTAATGCCGTCTTTTACATATTTTGAATCTGTATAAAGCTCAATAGATTTAGGATCTTTATAAAACTTTAATGCCTCTATGGTTGCTGTCAGCTCCATTTTGTTATTTGTTGTATTAAAGCTACCGCCGTAAATCTCTTTTTCTTCTCCATTTTCAATAATAAGTGCGCCCCAACCACCTAATCCGGGATTGCCTTTACAGGCGCCATCTGTAAAAATCTTAATTGTATTGTCAGACATCTATAAGAAAAGAGATAGGTGTTAATATTACTTTAAAAATGATTTCTAATATAGAAGCTATCCCGGCATTTTCAGATAATTATATTTGGACATTGATAAAAGGTAATTCAGCAGCTGTTGTTGATCCTGGTGATGCGACTGCAGTAGAGAGTTTTTTGAACAAAAATAATCTTAATCTTGAAGCAATATTAATCACTCATCATCATTTCGATCATACCGGAGGAATATCAGAACTTTCTTCTAAATGGAAAACGAAAGTATATGGACCTAAAGGAGGTCATATTAAAGGTATTGATTCAGAATTATCAGAAGATTCAAATATTACAATTTTAGATACTCAATTTAATATTTTTGAAACCCCAGGACATACTCTTGATCACATTGCCTACTATTCCGAAGATATTGGTTCCCTATTTTGCGGAGATACTCTTTTCTCTGGTGGGTGTGGGAGACTGTTTGAAGGAACGCCACTGCAAATGTTTGATTCTTTGAATAAATTTTCTAATCTACCTGAGGAAACCAAAGTTTATTGCACCCATGAATATACTCTGAGTAATTTAACTTTTGCATTAGAAGTGGAACCCGATAATGTTGATCTAAAAAAATATTTCGAAGAAGTCAGCTCTCTTAGAGACTCCAACCTAATGTCTCTTCCATCAAGCATTAATTTAGAAAATAGAATTAATCCTTTTTTAAGAACTTCTGTTGACCAAGTTAAAGAAAATGCTGAGAATTATGCTAACAAAAAGAACTTACAACCCGTGGAAGTCTTAGCAGCAATTAGAGATTGGAAAGATAATTTTTAGAATGAATAAGTATCTTTTCCTTTGTTTCGGATTTCTTTTAAGTTTTGTATCTCTAACTCAATCATCTAATGATTTGTGGGGTGAAATCAGAGATAGAATGGCATTTGACCATGCATTAGAACAGCCATCTGTTGTATATGAGCTTGAAAAATACAACGACAATCAATATGTCATCAATAGACTTGCAAAAAATGGTCAGCGATATCTTTACTACACTGTAACTGAGTCGATTAAAAGAAACTTGCCTGTAGAACTTGCATTACTTCCTTTCATCGAAAGCCAATTTGATCCTTACGCACAATCTTCTACTGGAGCATCAGGGATCTGGCAATTTATCCTCAGTACCGCTCGTGAACAGAAACTTAAAAAAAATTGGTGGTATGACGGAAGAAGAGACATTGTTGCTTCAACAAATGCAGCATTTAATTATCTTACCAAACTTCACAATAAATATGATGACTGGTTACTTGCTATTGCAGCTTACAATGCAGGTCCCAATAGAATTTTAAAAGAAATTAAAAAAAATAAGGACAAAGGATTACCTACAGATTTTTGGTCATTAAAACTCCCCAGAGAGACGAAAGCTTATGTTCCAAAACTTTTAGCTCTGCTTGAGGTAATTAAAAGTCCAGAAAAATATAGTGTTGTTATTCCAAATTTACCAAATAGACCCTATTTTCAATTGGTTACTCTGCCCTCTCAAGTAGATTTAATGCAAGTAGCCAATATTTCTGGTTTGAAACTAGAAGTAATTTACGAACTGAATCCTGGCTTTAATCAGTGGGCAACGGATCCAAATGGTCCATTTCATATTCTTTTACCTGTAGGTATTGCTGACAGGTTTCAAGTCATTCTGGATAATACCGATCCATCTGAATTGGTTCAGTGGGATAAGTATTTAGTTAAAAAAGGAGATACGTTAACTTCTATTGCAAAAAAATATCTTATTGATTTTGCGCTGTTAAAAGAAATTAATGGTTTTAAAGACGATACCATCTATGAAAATGAAGAGCTTATTGTTCCAAGAGGCCCTAGTTGGATTAAAGATTATCTTAATAAACCGGATATTTATTATGTGAAAGCTGGTGATAGTATGTGGTCCATTGCTAAGAAATTTAATGTGACCATAAGAGATTTATCAATCTGGAATGATCTAAATCCAGAAAAATTTCTTCTAACAGATACCAAAATACTGATCTACCCAAAATATTTCAAAGAGATTAAACCAAAGCCTGTTCCAAAAAATAATATCGCCTATCCGGTAAAAAGAGGCGACAGCATCATTAAAATATCTAATAAGTTTGGCATCCCAAAAGAATGGATATTGAAGTGGAATGATATTCCAGATGAAACCTTAATTTATCCTGGTCAAATAATTGAATTGAAACTATCTGAAATCAATTAATTTTCTAATTTCTGAGTATCTCTTGGGTCTAAAATATCTCTTAGACCATCCCCTAAAAAGTTTAAAGCAAATAAAGTTAAAGAAAATAAAAAAGCTGGAAAAATAAGTAACCACCAATACTCTTCCATAGTATTAGCTCCCTCTCTAATTAAGATTCCCCAAGAACTATCAGGTGGTTGAACTCCCAAACCTAAAAAACTTAAAAAAGCTTCTAAAAGCATAAATTGAGGTACCAGCAAGGTCGAATAAATTATTACCGTACCCAAAACATTTGGAATGATATGTTTAAACAAGATTCTAAAAGAGCTGGCGCCCATAATTTGTGCAGATATTACAAACTCTTTTTTTCTTAAGCCCAAAACTTGCAAGCGAACAATTCTTGCCATGGAAAGCCAACCAAAGGCTCCAATTGAAATAAATAAAAAATAAATGTCTCTACCAAAAATGACAAGAATGAGAATTATAAAAATAACAAAAGGCAATCCATCTAATATATCCACCAATCTCATCATCAATGAGTCTATTTTTCCACCAAAATAGCCAGATACTGCTCCATATGTAAGACCAATAGTTATTGCTACAAAAGTAGCTAAAAAGCCAACCAGTAAAGATATTCTACTTCCGTAAAGTATTCTTGAAAAAAGATCTCTACCAAGAACATCGGTACCTAAAATGTGCTGCAAGGATGGAGAAGAAGCTCCTAAAGATAAATTCTGCTCAGATACTTCGTAAGGAGAGATAATAGGTGCAATAAGAGCAATACATACAAGAAATAAGGTATACAAAAGAGAAATCAAAAGAATTTTTCTTTGTTTGATCTCTTGAAATAATTCTAACCACATCTATTCAAGACCACCTGAATCTCTCAAAGTCGGATTTAAAAAGGAAGCGACAATATCTGAAATCAACACAAAAGTTAAAGTCATAAAAGTAAATAAAATAGAGGTTCCTAAAATCATCGTATAGTCTCTATTAAAAGCTGCTTGAACGTAAAAACGACCTACTCCATTTATTTGGAATATGGTTTCAACTACAAATGAACCCGCAAGTAGTCCGGCAATCGCAGGTCCTAAAAAACTTATAACCGGTAAGATTCCACCTCTTAACGCATGAACAATGACAATCCTAATCTCTGAGAGACCCTTTGCTCTTGCAGTTCTTATGTAATCTTGGCCGAGAATTTCTAACATTCCTCCTCGAGTAAGTCTCGCAAAAATTGCAGCATAAGCTGTTCCAAGAGTAATTGTGGGTAGTATCTTATCGCCAGGATTATCGCCCCATCCATAAACGGGTAAAACTTCATACCAAATTCCAAAAATTAGAACCAGTACAGGTCCTAAAATTATAGAAGGAATACAAATACCCAGTAACGAAATAGACATCGGCACTAAATCTAAAATTTTCCCTGGATTCAGAGATGCTACTAAACCAGAAATCACTCCTAAAAAGATTGCAAAAAGAATTGAGTAAATTGCTAATTCTATAGTTGTTGGTAATCCTGACATAATAAGTTCGGTGACTGTTCTGCCTGGATATTTAAAAGAAGGTCCGAAATCTCCTTGAATAGCATTAAATAAATAATTGTAGATTTGAACATGTAAAGGTTTATCTAAATTGTATGCTTCGTTTAATTTCTCAATTATTTCAGGAGATGCCACTCTTTCTGCATCAAAAGGTCCGCCCGGTGCAGCATGTACCATTAAGAAAGTAATAATGACTACAACGAGTAAAACAGGGATGTAAGTGAATAATCTTTTTAAGATTAATTGAATCAAAATATTATTCCAAACTTAGAAATTGATATGGATTCGTGTCTAAAATATTGTTCTGCCAATTTTTAACCCTTTCACTTAAAAGATAAGTCCTGGTGTAAGTATATAAAGGTATGACTGGCAGTTCATCTATTAGTATTTTTTCTGCTTCTTCATATAATTCATATCTCTCTTTTGTTGAAATTTTTGAGGCAGCACTTTTTAAAATCTCATCATAGGCAGAATTACTCCAGCCAGTTTTATTGTTTCCCCTATTTGTAACCATCATATCCAGAAATGTAAAAGGATCAGGATAGTCCCCAATCCAACCGGCTCTAGAAATATCAAATTCTCCTTGAGTTTCTCTTGCCAAATAAACTTTCCAATCAACGTTGGTCAGAACCACATTTAATCCCAGATGTTTTTTCCACATTTCTTGAATTGCCTGTGCAATTTTTTGGTGCCCTTCAGAGGTATTGTAGAGAACCTCAAGAGGTGAGTTATTTACATCATATCCAGACTCTTTAAGAAGTAGTTTTGCCTTAGCTGGATTAAATTCCAATTTTGTATTTGGGTCATAGCTATTTTCATCTGGAGGAGTGAATGAATAAGATACCTTTTGATTACCTTTTAAAATACTCTTCACAATCAAGTCACGATCTATGGATAAAGATAATGCCCTTCTGAAATTAACATCGTTCAATGGATATTTATTTGTATTGATTCTGTAGTAATAAGTTCCAAAATAATTATGTTCTACTAATTGATTAGGTCTTTCTTCTCGGTATCTTTTTATTTTTTCAGTAGGGACGGTATTTGCTAAATGGATTCCACCAGATCTAAATAGACGATCTTGAGTAAGTTCATTGTCAATCGGAAGGAATTCTATTCCATTAATTTTATTTGAGTTATTACCCCAATAAAGGTCGTTTCTTGATACTTTAAGAGATTTATTTATTTCCCAGGAATCCAATTTAAAAGGACCGTTACCGATAAAATTGTTTACTCTGGTCCATTGATTGTTTCTGCTTGTCATTCCGCCAAATTTTTCGACAGTTTCAGGATGCACAGGCCAAGTTGAGTAATGAGTCAAAATATTTAAGAAATAAGGGGTTGGATTTTCCAGAGTGACCACAAGTTTGTTCTCGAAAGCAGAAACTCCTACCTGATTAAAATCTTTTATTTGGCCTTTATGAAAACTTTCAGCATTTTTTACAACATAAAGCATATCAGCATACTGCGCTCCCAATTCAGGAGAAAGGATTCTTTCCCATGAATAGACAAAATGCTCAGGTTTTACTATTTCACCATTAGTCCATTTTGCATCTGGATTAAAAGTAAAGGTATAAATCAATCCATCCTTACTTATATTCCATTCAGAAGCCACACCTGGGAGAACGCCATTGGTTTTAGGATTAAAGATTACTAACCCTTCTAAAAGTGCCAGTAATATTTTATGCTCAGGTACACCTGTGACAATGTGAGGGTCTATTCCTGAAGGTTCAGTTCCATTACCTAAAAGTAAAATTCCTTGTTGTGAAAAAATATCTACCTTTAACGCAGTATCATCTTTCCCGGAACAACTTATAAGGAATACAAGAGCAATAAAAAAAATGCGCATTAATAGATTCTCTTTGAAATATTTAAATATATAAATCTTCCCAATGGATCGTAATACGATGGATATGTATTTGCATTTCCTGGAACATAATTTATTGATTTTCCGTTAAGAGGAGGATTCTTATCAAGAATATTATTTATTCCAAAAGAAAAATTAATATCATTTACTAAATCTATTGAAAAATTCATATCAAGGTAATAATAGCTGGAAAAATCAATTGGTTTTTGAGTATTAGAATCGTCAACTCCATCTATATAACGCATCGTTAAATTAGACGAGGCGTCGAACTGAGAAACTTTATAGATAAAATCCATAGAAAATATATTTTGAATTTGTGGTGATGGTAGTCCACATGTGTTTTCATATTTCCCTTTGCAATCTTCAATTGGTAGTGAAGGTCTAAGCTGAATATCATTTTTGAGCAAATATGAAAGAAAATTATTAAGTCTAATTTCTCCAAAATCAACATCAAATATTTTTGATATATTCAAATCCAAGCCCGAAATATTTTGGCTGGATACATTCAAAAGAGGGGAAGCTATTTTTCCAGAACCCTCATAAAAAGTTCCGGTAGTTGGATTTCTTTCAATCAAATTACAATAATAAGAAGCTCCAGTTTCAAGACAATTGTCTAATATAAAAGACACTTCCGAAGAGCCAATCTTATCTTTTAGAGAAATGGAATAAAAATCGATTTCTAAGTCAATCTCATCTGAATAAAGAAAACTCAAACTATTTGTAATAGCTGTTTCAGGTCGTAAATTTAAATTTCCACCAATTAGAGAGTTTATCTGCGTTTCAGTGTTTGAAATATTTCCATATAAAGATTCGGTTACGCCAGTCCTAGCGCATTCTAAAATAGATTTTGATGGGTTAGAGCCTGAACAAGGATCACTGTTTAAGAAAGCTTGATTTACTTTTGCTGGACTATAAAGATCGTTAATATCTGGCATTCGAATTGCTTTTTGTTGAGAAAACTTAAGTGTATATTTTTCTTCAAATAGCTGAACTAAACCAATGTCATAAGTCAGTGAGTTTTCTTCTAAAGAATAATCTGAATATCTAATACTGAAATTTAAATTGGTATCAGTGACCAAGGGCATATAAATTTCAGAAAATAATTCTTTGACTTTCAAACTTCCATACAAACTTGAATGTGGATATTGTTGCCCTGCTCCATCAGAAAAATCGTCTGCATTTTTCTTTAAATTTAATTCTCTGTACTCAAGACCTAAGGCCATGTCTAAAGATGGTATTACAGCATTTTTTGTTGTGAAAGATTTTGAGGTTACAAACCTATACTGATCTTCTGTCAATTCAGCATTAACTTTTAAGTTTGTTGATATGTAGTCTAAGGCTTCTTTAGTAACGCCTAAGGCAGCCGAACTCTTCAAATTTCCATCGCTATTTAAGAAAATATTCCATGGCTTGCAATCATTTCTAGAAACACAGGATGGATTTGATGGCGTACCTGAAACTTTTAGAGCATTTATCGCTCTCTGCTTTGAAATATCATTGAGGTAAGTAAAGTCTGCAGTAGTTCTAGAACTTTGAAAGCTTAAATTATAAAACCACTCATTAGTGATTTCACCATCGACGTCAAACACAAACCTATCTGTTGAATGCTTAAAATTCTGCTGCCTTGGATTTCCTTCAATATTCCTTCTACTTATATACAAAGGGGCGGTATCCGATAATGTCAATCCATTATCAGAACATATCGTTGTAAATTGTTGATTCGATAAGAAAGGGTTATTACATGGGAGATCAACAGATAATCTAAAAACACCAGAATAGTCTAATTGGCCAACTGTTTTATGTGATGACTTGAAATAATCAACATTAAAAGTATGCTTTTCGAGATTTTCAAAAGTTAAAAGAATTCCAACATCATTTTTTTTATCAGGTCTAAGTAAATGGTTCTTAGATGCAAAATTATAAAATGTTGAGCCTGAAGCAAAGGTGTTATCTTTTACATGAAATGTTTTTCCACCAACTTTATTTTCAACGAATTTTCCCTCTGGAGAAGTTGATGAAGCTCGACATTCAGCATTTCCACTTAATGCACAAACACTTATATCTCTTTGTGACCAAGTTACTTCATCTACTGACCTATAATTAAAATAAGAGGTTAAATAAACATCCTGAAAAATTTCATATCCCAAAGAAAATTGAAGTGTATTCGCATGACCGTCTGAGACAGAATTAGGAGCTAGATCATAATTTTTTCTTTCATAATTTGGATCTTCATTTTGGTGGTTATAAAAAGAGTGTTGATATGAAAGATCAATTCCAGAAAATTTTCTATTTAGTTGAAAATTAATAACGCCGCCTATAGCGTCTGATCCATAAATAGTTGATTTACCACCTGTAAGAACATCTACTTGCTTTATCAAGGAAAAAGGTATTTGACTTAAGTCTTGTTCGGCCGTTCCATTCATAGGCGTTCCAGGAGAGAGTCTTTTACCGTTCATAAGAATTAAAGTCCTGGTTCCGCCTAAACCTCTTAAGCTGACTGAAGATGTTCCTGTAGCTTTGTTTGAATGAAAATTAGAATTACTTGGATTGATTTGAGGAAGGTAACTGAGGAAATTTTCAATATGAAGAGTTCCGCGCTTTTCAACATCATTTAAATCAAATGTTCTTATTGGGTTTGCAACCAAAAGCGAAGTTTTTTTTATGACGCTGCCGGTTACATAAACATCCTCAGAAACGTTTGCAATTAAGGTACCAAAAAAAGTTAAGAATAAAAAAAATATAAGTGAATGTCTCATAGAAAAAGGTGATTATATTTGATTTAAATAACGATAAAAAATTTTTTTTATTAATTGCAATGTTAAAATTATTCTTTAATGTCATTTCTCAAAGATAAAAAAATTCTAATTGTTGGTGTTGCAAATAAATTCTCCATTGCAGCAGGTATAGCCAAGTCGATGTCCGATCAAGGGGCAGAATTATTTCTGTCTTATCAAAGTGAAAGACTGTTAAAAAAAGTTACTCAAGTAGGTGATCCATTAGGCTGTAAAAACTATTTTGAATGCGATGTCAGTGATGATGGCTCTATAGATTTACTCATAAAAGAAATTGAAGATGAATGGGGATATTTAGATGGAATAGTTCATGCTGTTGGATTTGCGCCAGCAAATGAACTTGATGGTAACTTTGTAGACGTTGCTACTAGAGAGGGATTTAAAATTGCTCATGATATAAGTGTTTTTAGTTTCACCGCCCTTGCACAAAAAGCTCAGCATCTAATGAGAAATAGAAATGCCTCGTTATTAACTCTCTCTTATCTTGGAGCACAAAGAACTTTACCAAACTACAATGTCATGGGGGTTGCAAAGGCAGCTTTAGAATCTACTACAAGATATCTTGCAAATAGCATGGGTTGTGACCAGATTAGAGTAAATGCAATTTCTGCTGGACCAGTAAAAACATTAGCTGCGTCTGGAGTAAAAAGCTTTAAGAAAATGCTCTCTTACAATGAATCTAGAGCTCCGCTGAAAAGAAACATCACTTCTGAAGAGGTAGGAAATGCAGCTGCTTTCCTTTGTTCAGACCTAGCAAGTGGTATTACCGGCGAGATTCTTTATGTTGATGCAGGATTTAACATCACCGCTATGGGTGATTTATCTGAAGCTAATTGATAAAAGAATTTGACTCTAACTCTTTAAAAAAAGTATCCAAATAAGATCTTGAATTTAAAGATCTTAAAGAATTCTTAGCTGCCTCAATATCTTCCTTTTTTGCAAGATTTTTAGAGTTTTTAATTTTTGTTAATCTAACTACATAGATATCTCCATTTTCTTGAGAAGATATAAAAACTGGATTTTCAAGATCTACTGTAAATAAATCACTTAGTAAATTGTCGGGTAAAAGGCTACTGTCTCTTTTAATCAAGGAGTAAGAGTTAAAATCTGATAATTCATTAGCAATTGCTTTGGCTTCATATTTTTCTAGCTCTTGAAGAATGGTGTCTTTTGCTTGCTCGAGTTGAAGTATTTTTATAATTTCTGACTGCGCATCAGATTGAGAAAGCAGAGCTTCTTGCTTAACTTCACTAATTTCAAATAAGAGAAAATTACCCGTTTCATCTTCATAAGGTCCAAAAAATTCAGGACTTACATCATCTTGATCAAAAATTTCATCTGAAACGTTAAAAGAAAGAAGTTCTTCTGGGAAATTCTCGTTATCAAATTGCCCTGATTTTTGGATTTTGAGGTTTAAATCAGAAGAAAGAACATCCAAAGTAAGACCTAGATAATTATCTTCAATATTTAAGAGACTTTGATTAAGAATTTCTTGAGATTTATTAGACAAAATCATTTCTTTAATTTCAGCATCAGAAAATAAGAATTCATTCTTTTCCGTAACTTTCAAAATATGAACAGATCCTGGCATTTCTATTATTTGAGAAATATCGTTAACTGATAAATTTTTTATTTCTGATTCAAATTCTTCAGGAAGAATTGTTCCATCGGTGTAACCTAAATCTCCACCATTACTGTTACTACCAAAGTCGTCAGAATACTCTTCAACTAATGACTCAAAAGTTATAGATTCAGAAAGCTTCTTAAGAATACTCTTAGCTGTATTTAGTTTTTCTTTCTTTTCTTCATCAGAGGAAAAACTAAGTTGGATGTGACTTACTCTTGTTTGAGAATTCTCATTGCCCTCCTCTAATAGAGTTCTTTCATCTAAAATTTCTTGAGTGGAAACCTCTAAAGAATCTTTATAAATATTTTCATTCAACAAGATATAGTTAACTGCAACTTTTTTCGGCTCAATAAATCTAAATTGATTTTGTTGATAGTAGTTTAAGATCTCTGATTCTGGGATTATTTCCTTTTCAGAAATTTCAATAAGATCCAACTTAAAAAAACTTACAGATCTTTGTTGATTTGTAGCCTGAATGAAATTCAATGCCGATGAATCCAAAGAAAATTCTGAACGAGAAATGAAGTCGCTTAAGCTGTTTGCCAAATATTTTGATTTTACAAGCTCTCTATAATCATTAACTGTCAAACCAAGTCTTGCCATGTATCCTGAAAAAAGTGTTGTATCGAATTCATCATTTGTTTGAAAAGATAGGTCATTTGCAATCAAGCTATTAACATAATCATCGGAAACGTTCATTTTCAAATCAAGAGCCTTTTGATAGATCAACTCTTTTGAAATTATTGAGTTTCTGGTTAATTCATTAATTATTTCCTCTGATACGTCGCTTTCAGAAAATAAGCTAGAAATACGACTAAACTCTAAATTATATTCTCCAAAAGAAATATTTTTACCATTTATCTTTAATGGCGAGTTTGAAGGAGCAGATGGATCGGTTAAAAATCCACCAAAGGTTGCAACCAAGCCGAAAATCAATACTGCCACAATGATGGATGAGCCAGTTGACGATAAGCCTTTCCTTATGTTTTGAAGTGCAGACATTTTGTGATTATAAAATAAAAACGCGCCCTATAAATATAGGACGCGTTTTAAAAAATAAGTTTATAAACTATCTTTGAGACTTTTACCGGCCTTGAAACCTACGCCTTTAGAAGCGGCTATTTGAATAGTTTCGCCAGTAGCTGGATTCCTTCCCATTCTTGCTGCTCTTTCTCTTACATTGAAAGTTCCAAATCCAACAAGTGCAACGGAATCTCCATTACTTAAAGCTCCTGCAATTGAATCTAGCACAGCATCTAAAGTTCTGCTGGCTTCTGCTTTTGAGGTATCAGTTGCGTCTGCAACTGCTTCTATTAGTTCGGCTTTATTCACTAGTCTCTCTCCTAAATAAAGTTGTTAAAATCTTTAGACACAATGTCAATAACGTGATTTAGACATGTAGATATATATCTGTCAAGCGAGATTTAGAGCTTAAAACACCTTTTTTAATGGGTTTCAAGCTTATCTTTTCTAGTTTTTCTTCTTCTTGTAGATTTAGAGGAATTCTCGCCTTTTTCTTCCCAAATTTTAGGTTTTTCCGTCAAAACAAGATCAAAAACTTCATCGATCCATTTCACTGGTCTAATTTCTAACTTGGTTTTTATTTTGTCAGGAATTTCTCTTAAATCTCCGACATTACCTTCGGGTATTAATACTGTCTTGATGCCACCTCTTTTGGCAGCTAGCAACTTCTCCTTCAAGCCTCCGATTTTTAAAACCTCTCCACGCAAAGTAATTTCTCCTGTCATGGCTACGTCAGCTCTGACTGGAATTTCAGACAATACCGAAGCTACAGCTGTGCACATGCCTATACCCGCACTTGGACCATCTTTCGGAGTAGCTCCTTCGGGAACGTGTATATGAAGATCATTTAATTCATGAAAATCAGGGTTTATTCCTAAAGTTTCTGCTCTAGCTCTTATCACTGAAATTGCAGCTTGAATAGATTCCTGCATTACGTCTCCGAGTTTTCCAGTTTTTATAATTTTACCCTTTCCTTTAAATGCTGAAGCTTCAATGGTTAAAAGTTCTCCACCAACTTGCGTCCATGCCAATCCAGTTACCTGACCTATTCGATCTTTATCTTTGGCTTCACCATAATCAAACTTTTTAACACCTAAAATATCTTCGAGTATTTTTGGAGTAACCTTAATTAATTTCTTTTCTTTAAGATCAGCAATCTTTTTAATGGTTTTTCTGCAAATTTTTGCAATTTCTCTTTCTAAAGATCTAACACCAGCTTCTCTGGTGTAATATCGGATAACATCCAATATGGAGTTATCTGAAATATTAATTTCAGATTCATCTAGTCCATTATTCTTGAGTTGTTTTTTAACTAGATAATCTTTAGCAATGCTTAGTTTTTCATCTTCGGTGTAACCAGGAAGTCTGATAATTTCCATTCTATCCAACAAAGGTACAGGAATATCTAAGGAGTTTGCAGTACAAACAAACATGACGTCAGATAAGTCGTAATCAACTTCAAGATAGTGGTCATTAAAAGTATGATTTTGTTCAGGATCTAAAACTTCAAGTAATGCTGAAGAGGGATCTCCTCTGTAGTCCATTCCCATCTTATCTATTTCATCGAGTAGGAATAAAGGATTTTTAACACCTACTTTAGACATTTTTTGAAGAATTTTTCCAGGCATAGAACCGATATAGGTTCTTCTATGTCCTCTTATCTCTGCTTCATCTCTGACACCGCCTAGGGAAACTCTTGTGAATTTTCTTCCCGTTGCTTTAGCAATAGACTCACCTAAAGAGGTTTTTCCAACTCCAGGAGGCCCAACAAGACATAAAACAGGACCTTTAAGTTTCGAAACTCTTTTTTGAACAGCAAGGTATTCCAGAATTCTTTCTTTGACTTCTTCAAGTCCATGGTGATCTTTTTCCAAAACCTTACTGGCATTTTCAATATTTTTTTGAATTTTAGACTTCTTTTTCCATGGAATACTTGTCATCCAATCAATATATCCTCTTACAACTGAAGCCTCGGCTGACATAGGAGGCATAAGCTTGAATTTATTCAGTTCTGTATTAACTTTTTCTTTAGCATCGTCAGGCATTCCTGAGTCTTTTATTTTCTTCTCTAAAATCTCTACCTCATCATCAAGGTCATCGCCTTCGCCCATTTCTTTTTTGAGAGCCTTCATTTGTTCGCTCAAGTAATACTCTTTTTGGCTCTTTTCCATTTGTTTTTTAACTCTGTTACGAATCTTTTTTTCCATTTGCGTAAGATCAAGCTGAGTTTCTAGAAGATTAACTAAATTTTTGGCTCTTTCCTCTAAGTCAAGTTCCTCGAGTAATATCTGTCTATCTGCTATGGAGATAGATAAATGACCTACTAAGGTATCAATTAATTTTTCTAACCTTTCAACCGATCTAACTTGATTGGCAATTTCAGGTCTGATTTTTTGAGATGTTTTTGAAAGTTCTCTAAATTGAGACTGCAAAGTATTAACATAACTTTTCTTGAGGTCGTCTTCCATTTCAGAGTCTTCAAGAATGTCTACCTCGGCTTCCAAAATATCTTTCCCGGCAAGCAAGTTTTGCAGTCTTGCTCTTTTTATTCCCTCAACCAAAACTTTATAAGTTCCATCAGGAAGTTTTATAAGTTGCAATATTGTAGAAACAGTACCAATTTCGTATAAATCCTTTTGACTAGGGTTTTCCGTATTTGCTTCCCTTTGAGCAACCAACATAACGGATTTATCATCCGACATAGCTTTTTGCAAAGAGTTAATTGATGACTCTCTACCTACAAATAAAGGTGTTACTACACCAGGAAAAATTACTACATCTCTAAGGGGGACTAATGGAATATTCATAATAACCTCTTTCTTTTATATAGGGTCTGAAGAAAAAAAAACAAGTTATTGTAATTTTTTTGAATCTAGATCAGTTTCGTAAACCAACAAAGGCTTTGAGTCACCTTTGATACAAGAAGCATCCAATACAACTTTCTCAAGATTTTCTACAGACGGAACTTCATACATGGTATCTAAAAGAGATTTCTCTAGAATTGATCTTAAGCCTCTAGCGCCTGTTTTCATTTCTATCGCAAGTTTAGCTATTTCTAATAAAGCATCATCTCTGATATCCAGTTCTACTTCTTCCATTTCAAAAAGTTTTTTGAATTGTTTTGTTAAAGAATTTTTTGGCTCCGTGAGGATTGTTACGAGAGCTTCTTCATCAAGTTCATCTAAAGTGGCCATTACTGGCAACCTACCTACAAATTCAGGAATAAGACCATATTTAATCAAATCTTCGGGTTGAGAATTTTTAATTACTTTAGAATCAAAACCTTGAGTTTTTTTCTTAACAGACGCTTCAAATCCCATACCTCTTTCTTCAGATCTAGCTTTAATTATTTCCTCTAGTCCAGAAAAAGCCCCGCCACAAATAAATAAAATATTTGATGTATCGACTTGTAAAAATTCTTGTTGCGGATGTTTTCTTCCTCCTTGAGGTGGCACCGATGCAGTTGTTCCTTCTACAAGTTTAAGTAATGCTTGTTGAACTCCTTCGCCGGAAACATCTCGAGTTATTGACGGATTGTCTGATTTTCTTGCGATTTTGTCGATTTCATCAATGTAAACAATTCCAACCTGTGCTTTTTCAACATCGTAGTCACATTTTTGAAGAAGTTTTTGAATTATGTTTTCAACATCTTCGCCAACATATCCTGCTTCAGTAAGTGTCGTTGCATCTGCAATAGTAAAAGGGACATCTAAGAGTCTTGCCAAAGTCTGTGCTAGTAAAGTTTTACCACTACCCGTAGGTCCTAGTAGAAGAATATTACTTTTTCCTAACTCGACATCTTCACTGGAAGACTGAGAACTCTTTAATTTTTTATAGTGGTTGTAAACTGCAACTGCTAGTGTTTTTTTTGCAGATTCTTGACCAATAACGTAGTCATCCAGAATTGCTTTGATTTCCTCTGGTACAGGTAATTTTTCTTCAGAAGATTCTTGGTTTGCTTCAGCTAAATCTTCTTTAATTATGTCATTACATAGAGATACGCATTCATCACAAATATAAACAGAAGGTCCAGCAATAAGTTTTTTAACCTCTGATTGATTCTTTCCGCAGAAAGAACAAAATAATTTTTTATCCGTTTCTTGATTTTCAGACATGCCTATTTATCTCTTTTATCAATAACTTTATCTATTAAACCATATTTTACAGCTTCATCGCCGCTCATAAAATTATCTCTTTCAGTATCTTGACTAACTTTGTCAATATCTTTTCCACTATGTTGAGACAGAATTTCATTCAATTTAGTTCTTATTTTAAGTATTTCTTGAGCATGAATTTCTATATCAGTTGCCTGTCCTTGAAATCCTCCCAAAGGTTGGTGAATCATAATTCTAGAATTGGGTAGAGCAAATCTTTTACCTTTTGTACCACCTGTAAGTAAAATTGCTCCCATACTAGAAGCTTGGCCAATACACAGAGTGCTAATATCTGGCTTGATATAAGACATTGTGTCGTAAATAGACATACCCGAAGTTACTGAGCCACCAGGTGAATTTATATAAATATTAATATCTTTTTCAGGATTTTCAGCTTCCAGAAAAAGTAACTGCGCTACAACCAAGTTTGCCATGTGGTCTTCAATAGGGCCGGTAATGAAGATAACTCTTTCCTTGAGAAGTCTTGAGTAAATGTCAAAAGCCCTCTCTCCTCTTGGTGTTTGTTCCACAACCATTGGAACAAGTTGATTTTTAATATCAGTCATAATCTTAATTTAACCCATAGAAACTACTTCTTCAAAACTTAACATCTCTTCTTCAACTTTAGACTTTTCTTCTAAGTATTCTGCTACTTTATCCTCTAAAACAAGAGACTCAATATTTTTTAGCTGTTCTTCATTACCATATATCCAATTGACATATTGCTCAGGATCTTTGAAAGATTTTGATTTATCTTCAATTTCTTTCTTTAAAGTATCGTTATCGACAGAGATATTATTTTCTTCGATTAATTTATTTATCAAAACTCCCAACCTGACTCTTTTGAGAGCATTTTCTTTAAAATTATCTATAGGAAATTGATCTTCTTCTAATTTACCGATATCTAATCCCATTTGCTGAGCTGTATTATTTCTCAAATTATTTGCCTCAGAAATTATCATGCTTTGAGGAATATCAATTTGATTTGAACTTTCAAAAGCATCGAATATTCTTTGTTTAGTTTTTGTTTTTAGATTTGTTTTTAGATCTGTCTGGAGTTGTTCTTCTATTTTTTTTTCAAATTCTGCTTTTGTTTTAACATCCATATTTATTGATTTAAAAAATTCCTCATCAAGATTAGGAAGCTTTACCTCTGAAACTTCTTTCATTTTTATCTTAAACATTACTTTTTGTCCTTTTAGATTTTCTGCTTGGTAGTCATCTGGAAAAGTTACTTCGATATCTTTAGATTCTGCGGCTTTCATTCCAATAATTTGTTCTTCAAATCCTGGAATCATGGTTTTTGATCCAAGTTCGAGAGAATAATCTTGGGCTTCGCCACCTTCAAATTTTTCACCATTTAAAAAACCTTCAAAATCAATTTTGACAAAATTTCCTTCCTTACTTTTTTCATCTATTGGCTCAGCTTTTCCATACCTCTTTAAAACCAAATCAGTAGCTTTTTTAATATCTTGATCTGTAACTTTTGAGACTGGCTTTTTGAAAGATAGTGAGCCCATTTTGGTTAGAGAAAATTCTGGATAAACTTCATATGAGACTTCAAATTTAATATCTTTTTTTATATCAAAAGATTCTGGAGCAAAACTAGGCTGACCAACTACAGGTATGTTTTCTTCAGAAATCTTTTTGTAAAAGATATCCCCCATTTTATCCATGATTAGTCGTTGTTTGATTTGGTCTCCATAGTATTTTTCAATTACGTCCAAAGGAGCTTTACCCTTTCTAAATCCCTTCAAGTCAGAGGAAGATTGCTGCGCCAAGAGTCTTTTTTTGAAATCACTTTCAAGGTCTTTAGATGAAATATTTAAGTTAATTTTTTTCTCAAGATTATTTTTTTTACTAAACATAATATCCTTCTTTTTTTATTGGGGTGGGCGATGGGGCTCGAACCCACGACAACCGGTACCACAAACCAGTGCTCTACCAACTGAGCTACGCCCACCATTAGTGGCCTCCCGGGCAGGATTCGAACCTGCGACCCTCTGCTTAGAAGGCAGATGCTCTATCCAGCTGAGCTACCGGGAGTGAATTTTTGCTATTGTATAAAAATACTTACGATTAGTCTTTACTTACCAAAATTGACTAATGAACCAAAGAGAAATCTTAAAATTTTATTTGGGATGAATTTAGATATAAATATCATCGTTTTGTTAAAACCTCCTCTGACGACATAAATTTCTTTTCCTTTTAAACAAGCATTTACGCCCTGCTCTGCGACTTGTTTTGCTGACATCAAAAACAAGGAAGGAACGTCTGAGTATTGCATATTAAATCCTGCTCTTTCGTTAAAGCCTGTTTCTGTAAAACCGGGGCAAAGAGCACAAACATGCACATTGTATTTTTTGTAAGTACTATTTAGTGTGATAGTGAATTCATTAACAAAATTCTTTATATTCCCATAAATTCCGATTGCTCCACTTCCGCTTGGAATTATTCCAGCAATTGAAGATACCTGAAGAATCTTTCCGGATTTTCTTTCTTTCATATCTTTGATAAAAAGACGCGTAAGTTTAACCAAAGAGTTCAACAAGACATTTAGAAAATCATCTAGTTTATCAAGATCATAAGAATCAAAGTCTTCAGTAAATCCGTATCCAGCATTATTTACTAAAAAATCAATTTTATAGTTATTATTTTGACAGAAATCATAAATTTCCTGAGGACTTTCAGATTTAGCCAAATCTTTTACCAAAACTATTACTTTTGAGTTTGAATTAGACTCCACTTCTTCTTTAAGTTTTAATAATTTGTCTTCTCTCCTGGCTGTAATAATAATTTGCATATCAAATTTAGAAAGATATTTGACTATTTCAAACCCAATGCCCGAAGAGGAACCGGTGACTAAGGCTGTTTTATTTTGCAAATAAGTCATTAATTTTTGGTCGGGGTGGAGGGATTTGAACCCCCGACATCCTGCTCCCAAAGCAGGCGCGCTACCAGACTGCGCTACACCCCGTTAATTTTCAATTAAGGGGTGGTATCATAACAAATAACCATGGCTATAGTACTTGACGGAAAAAAATTATCCCTAAAATCAGAAAAAGATTTTTCCAAACGTGTCGAAAAAATTAAAGCTAAAAATCATTCCACGCCTATTTTGGCAACAATTTTAGTAGGAAGTGATCCTGCTTCTGCGACCTATGTCAAAATGAAGGGGAATGCTTGTAAAAGAGTTGGAATGGACTCTATGAAAATTGAACTTGATGAAGCTACAACTACTTCGGAATTAATCGAAAAAATTGAAGAACTAAATTCTAATGAGGATGTGCATGGAATATTGTTGCAGCATCCTGTTCCAGAACATATTGATGAAAGATCTTGTTTTGATGCGATCGATATAAAAAAAGACGTTGATGGAGTAACTAGTTTGGGATTTGGAAGAATGAGTATGCAAGAAAAAGCTTATGGTTCTTGTACTCCCTATGGAATTATGCGTCTCTTGAAAGAATATGAAATTCCTTTAGAAGGAAAGTTTGCGGTTGTTGTTGGAAGGAGTCCTATATTGGGAAAGCCAATGGCGATGATGTTATTAAATGAAAATGCAACAGTAACGATTTGTCATTCTAGAACAAAAAATTTACCTGAAATTATATCTTCAGCAGACATCATAGTCGGTGCGGTCGGTATTCCAAAGTTCATTAAAAGTGACTGGATTAAAGATAATGCTGTTGTTGTTGATGCAGGGTATCATCCTGAGCAATGTGGTGATATCGATCTTGAGGGAATCATTTCAAGATCATTTGCTTACACTCCCGTTCCTGGGGGTGTTGGACCAATGACAATTAATACATTGATTATGCAAACTTTAGAAAGCTGTGAAGCTAAAATAGATATTGATTAGTTTTTCCAATACTCGTCTTTTAGAAGTCTTTTATAAAGTTTCCCGGTAGGATGTCTAGGTAGTTCTTCTCTGAAATCTATGGATTTTGGACACTTCACATGAGATATATTTTCACGACAATACGCCATAAGTTCAGCCTCTAGATCTTCTCCAGCAAGATTCATGTCTTCTGGTTGAACTACGGCTTTAACCTCTTCACCCATTTCTTCATTGGGTACGCCAAAAACAGCAACATCAGCAACTTTAGGATGCATGATTAATGCGTCTTCTGTCTCTTTTGGATAAATGTTCACTCCTCCAGAAATGATCATAAAAGCTTTTCTATCTGTTAAGTATAGAAAACCATCTTCATCTAAATAGCCTATATCTCCTAAGGTTGTATAGCCTTGTTTTGAAGTAGCGCCTTTGGTTTTTTCTTTGTCATTATGATATGAAAATCCGTTTGCAGTAGGTCCTTCAAAATAAATTGTGCCCTCTTCTCCTACAGGCACTTCATTTTGATCATCATCTAAAATATGTATTGGGCCAAGTAGGGACTGACCAACTGTTCCTTTATGGGCGAGCCATTGTTCTGAATTGCATGCAACGAAACCATTGAATTCGGTTCCTGCATAGTATTCATTAATAATGGGGCCCCACCAATCTATCATTTTCTCTTTCACCTCCACTGGACAAGGTGCCGCAGCATGGATTGCTATTCGATGAGATGACAAATCATATTTATTTAAAATCTCTGGATCACTTTTTAAAAATCTGATGAACATTGTTGGAACCCATTGACTATGAGTGATCTTATACTTTTCTATAGCAGCTAATGCAGCCTCAGGATCAAATTTTTCTAAGATAATGCTGGTTGCTCCCAAAGCAAGAAATCCTGTATTGAACCCCATTGGTGCCGAGTGATAGAGAGGAGCTGGAGATAAGTAAACAGAATCTTCATCAGCAGAATACAATCCTTGAACAACGCGAGTTAGGCCTAGGTCATCTTCATCAGCTTTATAAGGTAAAGGACTTAAACTTATTTCTCGGCTAACGCCTTTTGGCTTTCCAGTTGTTCCTGAAGAATACAACATTGCAGCTCCTTGACATTCATCCTCTATGGGTGTGTCTGGCATATTTTTTATTTCATCCTCATAAGACTTAAAATCATCTGTTGTACCATCTAGCATGAACTTATGAACTCCCTCTAATGAATTGGCTAAAGACTTAGCAGATTCTTCAAGGAATTTGCTAGTTATGAATACTTTTGCGCCACAATCTTTGACAATATATTCAACTTCACTTGCCTGGAGTCTCCAGCTTATAGCTGTATATTTCAATCCACTTCGATAAGCAGCAAAGGCGATTGGAAAAAATAACTTATGGTTTTCCATCATAAAAGCCATACTATCTCCAGGTTTAAGACCTAAAGATCTAAATAATTGAGCCCCTTGATTTGATAATTCGTTTAATTCTTGGTGAGTGATTACGTCGCCACTTCCCGCCATGATTATGGCCGGCTTATCTTTTAATTTAGGTCCGTTTATTCCTGGATGCATGTCCTCTCCTCTAAATAATGTAAAATTAAACTCATAAGTTAATTTAAATAAATTTTACATGCAAGATTTTAAAAGATTTCCAGTTATCTGCAGTGTTGGAGGTATAAACTCAGCTGGAAGATCTTCTTTTGATTTTTCTTACAAACGACTAGTTATAGACAATCTTGATGCAAATTCTAAAAAAACGTTACTGAAAGACTTGAATTCACTTACGAATTCTGAAATTTCATCAGAAAAAGATATTTTTGAGAAAACTTTAGTAAGAAAAGTCAATTCAGATCTTTTTGATCCAGATTTGCTTATGAAAGATGTCATGAATGTGAATGCCGCTGGACAACTGCCTGAAGGAATAAACCTTTCAAAAATGTATAACTCGAGACAACATCCCAAAGGAATTCAAATGACTATTTTTGGGGTTACCGATTGCTTGAGAAATATGGGCAAGGACTGGGATACTGAAATAAAACCATTATTGGATCCAAAAAAAATAGGTGTTTTTTCTGGTCCTGCAATAGGGCAGCTAGACTACGAGGGAATGGGAGGCCTTTTACAGTCAAGAAAGATTGGTAAAAGAGCCAGTTCAAAACACCTGTCAATGTCTTTGATTGGTATGTCAGCAGATTTTATAAATGCTTATGTTATTGGATCTCTGGGAAAGACAGGAACTGTGGCTGGAGCTTGTGCAACTTTTCTCTACAACTTAGATTTGGCTTTGAAAGGAATTAAAAATGATGAATTAGACTTTTCAATCATTGGATCTGCAGAAGCGCCTATTAATCCAGAGATAACAGATGGCTTTTTAGCTACTACAGGAATTGCTGATGATAAAAAAATTCTAGAAATGCAGATTAGAAATAATGACGATAACACTGAAGAAGTAGATCATAAAAATGCCTGTCGGCCCTTTGGAGATAATGCGGGAATGATTTTAGGAGAAGCAGCTCAATTTGTAGCTGTTACAACTTTAGAATTTGCATTAGAAAATGGTCTAAAGATACTTGGTGGTTTTACAGACGTAGCAATAAATGCGGATGGATTCAAAAAATCTATTAGTTCTCCAGGAATTGGTAACTACATTACAATGGCTCAATCTCTTTCAAATACTTTAAAAATAGGCTGCTCCATTCAAGAAAGTATTGTTATCGCTCATGGCACAGGGACCTTTCAAAATCGAAGTACCGAATCTGATGTACTTAGTAGAGTCGCTGAGGGATTTAAATTAAAAAATTGGAAGGTTACTGCTCTGAAAGGGATGTTGGGTCATACCATGGGTCCCGCTGCTGGAGACGAATTAATAACAGCTTTGGGAATTTGGAATCATGGTTTGATTCCAGGAATAAATACAACTAAGAAATTAGCCGATGATGTGTTATCAGATAATTTAGATTTTTGTCTGAATACTCGAGAAGTAGATAAAGAAAAAATAGATGCTATCTATTTAAATGCTAAAGGTTTTGGAGGCAATAATGGTTCTTGTGGTGTGGTAAGTCCAAGCTTCATAAAGTCAAAAATAAATAAAAGAGATTTTAAAAATTATGAGAAAAAACTTTCTGATACTGAAGCGAAAAGAAAGGTTTATTTAGAAGAAAGTAATAATGGAAATTACGATTTAATTTATCGCTTCAAAGAAGAAATTCTTGACCCTTCAGGGGATATGAAAATAACTAAAGATAAAATTTCTATATCTGATTACAAAGATATAGATTTATAAACTACCTATCTAAAAGCTTGTCCTTAGGAAATAGTCTTCCAATTAGAGGTATAAGTGGTAACAAGTAAATATATTTTTTTGGGAAAAATCTTTGAATTCTGTCATACCAATGAGCATCTCCCCCAACTAATATTCTTTTATTTTTTTTCTTGATGTTTTTTAAAATAATTTTTGCTGCTGTATTGGCATTAATTGGAGCTTGATTTTTAAAAATCTCTCCTACCTCTTCTTTGGTTTTTGCTTTTGGACCAAACAAATTAGGTCTTTCATCTTCTCTTTCAAGATCTATTTCTAACTTATCGTTTTTCACGCCATAGTTTGCGATATTGGTACCAATATGACCTGGATGAACTGAATAAACCTCTACTGGCGAATTTTCCATTTTCATTTCAAGGGCTAAAGTTTCTGTAAAAGCTCTTACCCCATATTTACCGACATGATAAATGGATTGCGTAGGAACAGATAAAAGCCCAAAAATAGATGAAGTATTAATTATGGCTGCTTCGGGTCTTTTTTTAAGATGAGGTAAAAAAGCCCTTGTACCATTTATTACTCCATGGAGAAGAATCCCCAAACCCCAGTCCCAATCCTCGTCAGTCGAATCCTCTATAGTTTGTGATAAAGCAACTCCAGCATTATTGAAAACCATATCCACAGCGCCATGTTCATCTATGACTTTCTGCGGCAAAGCGAAAACTGCCTCTTTATCACTGACATCTATTACATGTTTGGAAACACCTACATTGTAATTTTTTAAAAGTTCAGCAGTTTCATTGAGTGTATCTTCATTCCATTCTGCTAAAGCTATGTTTGCTCCTGATTTTGCAAGTTCTATGGCCAATTCTCTACCCATACCAGAACCTGCTCCGGTAATAACTGCAACCTTACCTTCAAAATTTTTCATAATACTCTCCGCTGAATAAATATAATTTATGACAGTAAGACTGTCCAATTTTTAATAAATGTTTTAGTTATCTATAACTTTTTTAGATCCTAAGAATTCTAATATTGGATCTAAAGTCAATCCTTGAATGGTTGTCTCATCACCTTTGGTATATGAAAATAAATTTTTTCCTAGGGATTCAAATCGATANGCTCCACAAGCCATGAAAGGCTCATCTTTATCAATGTAATCCTTAATTTCTGAATCTGTTAAAGATTTCATGGTAAGAGCTGCTTGAGCGTAATGCGACCAAACTTCTTTCCCATCTTTACAGATGCTGATACCACAGTTTTGGTAATGAGTTTTTCCGGATAATTTAGATAATGTTTTGAAACAGTTTTCCTTAGTTAATGGTTTACTAAAAATTTCGTCTTCATAACAACATATTTGATCCGAACCGATTACATAAGCGTTCTTCTTTTTATTGCTTACATCTAAGGCTTTTGCTTTTGCTAAAGCAAGGCAATATTCTTTGTAATTATTACTTGATAAAGATTGTTTAAGCTCTTCTTCCTCAACTTCTGAAGGAACAATTTCAAAAGAAATTCCGGAGTCTTCTAAAATTTTTTTTCTTATAGAAGAATTTGATGCAAGGATAACTTTTTGTTCAGGTAATGATTCTGAACTCAAGATTGGTTGGAGTTAGAATGTATAAGATTCATAAATTCTGTTCGAGTAATAGCGTTCTCTTTAAAAACACCCAACATTCTGCTTGTTACTGTACTTGTTTCAGTTTTATGAATTCCTCTTGTAGTCATGCATTGATGAGCAGCATCAATTACCACAGCAACTCCTTTTGGCTTTAAAACGTTATTTATAGTATCTGCGACTTGAGCAGTCATGGTTTCTTGAGTTTGTAACCTCTTCCCAAAAATATCAATTATTCTGGCTAATTTACTTATACCTACTACCCTTTGGTCGGGTATATAACCAACGTGAGCAACGCCTAATATTGGAACCATATGATGTTCACAATGAGACTCAACTCGAATGCCCTTCACTATAACCATTTCATCATAGCCCTCGACTTGTTCAAAAGTTTTGGATAGGACTTCTTCAGGATCTTCATCGTAGCCGGCAAAGAATTCGCCGTATGCTTTGATGACTCGCTTAGGTGTCTCTACTAATCCTTCTCTAGTAGGATCGTCTCCAGCAAAAGCTAAAAGAGTTTTCACAGCTTCCATTGCCTCTTCAGGTGATGGTCTGGAAATTGGTATAGCCTTTTTGGCAAAATTCTTTTTACTCATTATAAATCCTTAAAAACAGTTATATTTTACAGACTTTTTTATAACTTTTAATCATTATCTTCTTCAGGTAAGGGATTAAAAGGAAAAGGTCTTTCTTGACTACTATATGTTACAAAATCAACAATTTGAACAATGTAATTTCTTAATTTAATGGAAAAAGTTGATAAATGCGAATTTGGTTCCTTAGTGAACAAGGTAAATAAGAATTGTGTACCTGCAATAATCCATAAGACTAAATCTAAAAATCCTAACAAGAATAGGTAGAAAACAACCAAAACAGCTGTAATCCAAGTGGAAGGATGCTTAACCTTCTCAGGTATTACATCTTTAAAATTCTTCTTTTCTTCTAGTTCAACTTCGGTAATTTCCGACGAATCATCATTTTTTTCAGTCATAAGCGGTGTCAATATTACCACTTTCGTGGATAAACTTTAAAAAACATTTTTTTGGGTCTTTTTTTAAGTAAACAATCTTATATAAAGCATCAATTATAGGCATATTTAAAGATAGCTTCTTCTTTTCTAAATAAAGAACTTTTAATGTTCTATGTCCTTCTACAGACTGCTTTACCATCGATAATGCCTTACTAGGACTATTTCCTTTCCCTAAAAACTTTCCAAAGGAATAATTTCTACTTTTTTCAGAGCTACTTGTAGCTATTAAATCTCCAACTCCTGATAAACCAAGAAGAGTTAAAGGATTAGCATTGATTTTCTTAAAAAGTTCAGACATCTCTGATAAAGATCTTGTTAGCAACATAGCTTTTGTATTTGATTCAAAACCTAATCCATCAGATAAACCAGAGCATATTGCATACAAATTTTTTAAAGCTCCGGCCATTTCTATACCTTTAGTATCGTTTGATAAAAATATTTTAAAAAAATCACTATTAAAGAAATCTGATACTTGTTTTAAAGATTTTTTATCGCTTCCTGCAATTACTGATGCAGATATGTTTTTTCTCATAATTTCATCTGCAATATTTGGACCTGAGAGAACCATGATATTTTTTTTTGAATGATTTGTTTCGTCTAAGAATACTTCACTCATGGTCATAAACGATTCATTTTCTATACCTTTTGTTGCTATCAAAATTTTTTGATTATTTAAGTATTTAGATATTTTTGAAGAAATTTTCCTAAAATCTTTGGAAGGAATTGCAATAATAATTAAGTTAGCACTTAAAACAGCTTCTTTAATATCTTCTTGAATTTTTAATTTTGAAGAAAGTTTGTATTTAGGGAGATATTTTTTATTAATAAGAGTGTTTTTATTTTTAATAAAGATCTTAGGATCTCTTGCCCAGATGGAAACATTTAAGTCTTTTGCAGCTAACAAATTAGCAAGCGTAGTTCCCCAAGAACCCCCACCTAGCACTGAAATTTTATCCATGAAATAGTTACAAAATAAATTCTTTGGATTTTTCACCAAATCTTTCCCACCAACTTTCTCCCAATTTTTTTATTGAGTCTAAATTTCTTTTAGAGGTGTTATCAAATGACGATTTAATGCCAACAAGTGAAGAATCTACTCTTAAATAATTATCATTAAATAGGGATTGTGCAATAACATGTTCTATATTAGATTCCATTAAGATCTGGATTATTCCGGCATTAAGCCAGGAAATTGAACCCCATTTTCTTGCTTTCCTTCCATCTAATCTTCTTTCATTATAGCCTGTACCAATACTTAGAATTTTTATTTCTTCATTTGGCCATAAAGCTTTTGATTCTGCATGAGCTATAAGAACAGGATTATTAGTTGATACTGCTCCATCAAGATACCATTGGCCTTCTATTGATTCGGCTGGAAAGTAAGTTGGTGCTGCTGAGGTTGCTGCAGCTACTCTTCTAGCTGGCAAGTAACCCTCTTTCCAAGATTTGAACATTTTTACCCGTCTTCTTTCCAGATCGAATGCAGTTATAATCAATGGTGTTTTTGCAGAACTTAATGTTTCAGCTTTGAAATATTCTTCGAAAGTTTTTCTCTTTATTTTGCCCGCATATTTCGATCCCAAAAATCTATACCTCAAAGGGGAAAAAATTTTTTTAAGATTTTCTTTTGAATAAATTTTTACCAGATCGTCACCTTCAAGACCTAAAATTGAAATTGCCAAGGCTATTATGCCTCCTGTAGATGTGCCTACAATTAGATCAAAGCTCTCTGAGAGTTTTTTATTAGTTGACTTATCCAGTTCACTTAAAAATGTTGCCGAAGCTAAACCCCTTACTCCACCACCATCAATGGATAAAACATATTTAGTCATTGTTATTTTTAGATAAATTCAGCATATTATGGAAGAAACTATACTAAGTATTTCAAATGAATTCATTTAATGCCAAAAAAATCGGTTTTTGGATTGGAATTGCGATTTTTGTTTGTATTTATTTCATGCCTGTCCCAGATGGATTATCAAACGAAGGTAAGCTAACTGCAGCTATTTTTTTACTGATGGGAATTTGGTGGGCTACTGAGGCAATGCCACTTTATGCAACGGCTCTATTACCTTTAATTTTCTTTCCTTTGTTAGGAATAGATCCAATTGGAGTAATCAGTAGAGAATACATGAATAAGGTTCAATTTCTTTTTGCTGGTGGATTTATGATAGGAATTGCTATGCAAAAGTGGAATTTACACAAAAGAATTGCACTTAATATCCTGAAATACAGTGGCATGCAGGCAAAAAATATCGTGGCTGCTTTTATGCTAACAAGTGCAATTTTAAGTATGTGGGTTATGAATACCTCTACAGCAATAATGCTCTTGCCAATTGGAGTGTCAGTCATAGCTGTAATAAATGAGACAGTAAAAGATTTGCTTCCAAGTGAGAGTAAAAATTTTCAATTTGCTCTACTCCTTGGAATTGCATATTCAGCTTCTCTGGGAGGAATATCTACTCCAATTGGAACTTCTCCAAATGGCTATCTTATTCAATATGCAAATGATAATTTTAATCAAGATATAGGTTTCATAAGTTGGCTTGCAATAGGGTTGCCTGTGACGCTAGTTATGGTACCTCTTGTTTGGTTTATTTTAACCTCTTTAATTTTTCCAATAAATTTTAAGGCTTCTCCGGAAACAAATTCAAAACTAAGAACAATGCTTGAAGATTTAGGAAAGATTACTTCAGAGCAAAAAATGGTTGCGATAATTTTCTCGATAACTGCCTTTTGTTGGGTATTTAGAAAATTATTAGACGATTTACCAGGATTAGGTTTTTTAGAAGATGCAGTTATTGCAATGATAGGAGGCCTCTCACTATTTTTTGTTAGTTCTAAAAATAGAGAAGATAATTTGCTTAATTGGGATGACTTACAGCAAAAATTTCCATGGGGGCTTATCTTTTTATTTGGTGGAGGTATGGCTTTAGCCTATGAAGTAAATTCCACCGGCCTTGCTTCATGGTTAGCTAATTTGATACCTGCAGACGTCAATCCCATTATAGTAGTTGCTTTGATTATATTGTTGGTCTTATTCCTTACAGAGTTAACGAGCAATCTAACAACGACAATAACTTTTATGCCCGTAATTGCTAGCGTAGGTTTCAATTTAGATATAAACCCTTTGCTGCTTACATTGCCGCTAACAATTGTTGCTAGCTGTGCTTTCATGTTGCCAGTTGCAACTCCTCCCAACTCTATAGTCTTTGCTTCAAACTTAGTTCCCATTCAGCAAATGGTAAGAGCAGGAATTTTTATTAATTTAATTTCATTTCTATATATCCTTCTTTTATCGGTCTTTTATTACCCTCTCGTCTTATAGTAAAATAAACACAAGTGTTGCATTTAGGTTCAATATCAGGGGTTCCTAGTATAGTGCGTTTTATTCTTACCCTGTGAAGGAGGTGGTCCAAATTAGTATTAACGAATTAGCAGGAATTTCAGGGGGTGCCTCTTGACAACGGGTTAACCCGATTCCGACCTTTTGCCGGTTCGCCCGCTTAAGGTAAGAATTAAGTTGAAATACTTATTCTTAAGCCCCGTCAGAAATGACGGGGTTTTTTTATTCACTCAAATCGTGACCAGTTGCAGAGATGGTTCCTCCATCGCAAGTAATGGTTTCTCCTACAGTGTAAGAACCAGCCTTTGATGAAAGATATAAAGCTAAACCGCCGACATCTTCGGCTCTACCCATTCTATGGACCGGATTTCTAGAAATAATGCCATCATAGTTATGGGCTACTGCTGAACCCAACATATCGCTAGGAAAAGGTCCTGGTGCAATGGCATTCACTAAAATGTCTTCTCTAACAAGTCTTGCGGCGAGCACTCTTGTCATGTGATGAACAGAGGCTTTTGACGCACTGTAAGGGTATGTTTCAAAAACAGGAGTTCCAATACCATCAATTGAACCTATGTTGATAACCCGAGAAGGATCTTCTCTTGTAGCTTTTTTCTTCAACAATGGAAGAAACTTTTGCGTAGAGAAGAATACACTTTTGACATTTAGATCCATCACCTTATCCCAGCCTTTTTCTGAGAAAACATCTATAGGTTCCGCCCATGCTGCTCCAGCATTATTTACCAAAATATCAATCCCAGCTTCTAACGCCTCTACTTCTTTTACAAACTTCTCTATTCCTTCTAGAGAAGATAAGTCAGATGGAAGGGATGTACATTGAGCATTATATTTTTCCGAGAGTTCTATTGCCTTTGCATCACAAACATCGGCCTTTCTGGACGTAATATATACAGTAGCGCCATTTGCTAAATACGCTGATGCAATCATTTCACCTATCCCTCGAGATCCTCCAGTGACAACAGCAACCTTGTCTTTTACTGAAAACAAATCTTCAATTTTCATCATTATCTCCTAATCTTCAATTTTTAAAATTTTTGGTTCTTGAAATTTATCATCTTTACTACCCATCATGTAGGTACATACGATTATTAAATCTCCGGTATCTGCTTTATGGGCAGCAGCACCATTTAGAGAAATCTTTTTGCTTCCGGCATCTTCAGAAAAGGCATAGGTAACAAATCTATTTCCATTTGAAATATTATAGATATGAACTTGTTCGTATTCTTTGATATCAAGAGCATCCATCCAGTCCTTGTCAATTCCGCAAGATCCATCGTAGTCAATGTTTGTAGAAGTAACCTTTACTCTATGCAACTTAGATTTAAGAACAGTAATGTACATTTTTTAATGGCGGACCGGACGGGGCTCGAACCCGCGACCTCCGCCGTGACAGGGCGGCGTTCTAACCAGAACTGAACTA